>OIWV01000519.1_pt1 | contig 37329 bp, 26 predicted proteins | sample 1587751 | NCBI WGS metagenome assembly OIWV01 (sample SAMEA3888913, study PRJEB22519) | human gut metagenome | biome: human gut; feature: human-associated habitat; material: faeces | place: Denmark | collected 2010
TGCTTACAGCGTATAGCTGCTTAGCACATTATTGAATTATTAACGAACTATTGATCATGGAAGTATCATGAAATACTATAGAAGTATCATGAAAGATTGCACGATACTAGAGAAAAGACAGTTAAAACATTAAGAAAACCCTGTTTAAACATCGAAAAAGATTAAAATAATATTGCCCAAAAACAAGTCCTATATTTGAGCACTCGTCGCCCACGCTATGGGCAATAGCTGCCCAGCACACGGTCTGCGGATACCCGTGTGACGGGCACAAACAGACCAACCGGAGGACATAGAGAGACCAACTGATGAACTAAAAAAGTAGACACATTACCATGACTTATCCTGATTATATTGACACAACCATAGAACATCTACACACAGCAAAAAACAGCATAAAAACAGAGAAAAGTGCCGATAGTGGTGCCAAAAGTGCCTAAAAAAGCAACTTTTGGCACCACTATCGGCACTTTTTTTTCCAATTTTCCATCGTTTTTTCATGATTTAGCATTATCTTTGCAGAAGATAAGTTGCACTCGGCAATCTGAAAGCAAGCTTTCATTACGCTCGTTTGCATTATCTTTGCAGAAAATCAAAATTAAAGAAGATATGCAGCAAAATATCATTGGAAGAAAATGGGAAATTGAGCTGATAGAGAATTGCCTCAATTCCAACAAGCCCGAATTCATCGCCATTTATGGCAGAAGACAATCGGCAAAACATATCTCGTCAAACAACTCTTGGGCGAGAAGTTTAGTTTCTATATGACGGGGGGGTACCAATGCTCCAAGAACGAGATGCTCGCTTACTTTAGCGAGCAGTTGGCATTGTATTCCGGACAGAAACAGACAAGACCTAAAACCTGGTTCGAGGCATTCTCTCAACTGCGTGCCTACCTCTCTACCCTATTGGAAGAAAGAGAGCAAATCATCATCTTCATTGACGAATTACCATGGCTGGATACACCGAAGTCTAATTTCATCCGTGCCTTAGATCTGTTTTGGAACGGATGGGCTTCAGACCAGCCTAATATCAAGTTCATCGTCTGCGGTTCTGCTACTACCTGGATGACCAACAAACTTTTGGGCGACAAAGGCGGCTTGCATAACCGGGTAACCAGAAAGATTTACCTCGCCCCTTTCGACCTTAATGAGACCGAACTTTTCTTACAATCAAAAGGTATCGTATGGACCCGTCATCAGATAGCAGAATGCTACATGATTATGGGAGGCACACCGTTTTACCTCAACATGATAGACAAGCAATATAGCTTGCCTCAAAATATTGACATGCTTTTTTTCGCAGAAGGCGCAGAACTATCGAATGAATACGAATTTCTGTTCCGTTCACTCTTCAAGGACTCTATACTTTACCGCAGAATTGTGGAACTTCTTGCCAAGAAAAAGATGGGTATGACGAGAGAAGATGTGATGAAGGCGTTACATCTCGCATCAGGCGGAAAACTGTCAGAAGCATTTAATGATCTCATCAGCTGCGACTTCATCAGAAAATACAACTCATTCGGAAACAAGTCGAACGGTGCCATGTACCAGCTGACCGATCTCTACACACTGTTTTATTTACATTATATCAGAGGTAAAGAGGAGACCGACGAACATCTTTGGAGCAATATGATAGACTCTCCATCCCATCGTACCTGGAGCGGCTATGCCTTCGAACAGCTTTGCCTTCACCATATCTCACAGATTAAGAAAAAATTAGGCATTCTGGGAGTACAGACGAATGTATATTCCTGGCAGCAGAAAGCCAACAAGGAAAAAGGAATTGAAGGTGCACAGATTGACCTTATATTAGACCGTAGAGACCAGATTATCAATCTCTGCGAGATGAAGTATTCTCTCAAGGCATACGACATCACCCCTGCTTATCTGCAAAAACTGCTGGACAGAAGAGAAATCTTCCGCCAAACGTCAAATACCAGCAAGGCACTGCATCTAACTTTCGTTACAGCTGCAGGATTAAAGAAGAATGCCCAGGAAGGCATGATTCAGAGCGAAGTGGAATTGGACGATTTATTCGGAGAGAAAGTCTGAAACAGAACCAATAAGCGACTTGCGCATCGTGAAGATAGCGTTATGAGACTTCAATGAGACATTAATGAGACTTCTCTGCTCAAAAACCGAGAAGTCTCATTTTTATTATTTTCTTATATATCAAGCATTTAAGCCCCATTTTTCAAGCAAAAATGAGACTTTGATACTTTTTCGCTAAAAAAACTTTTTCACGTAGGCAATCGATGCTTATAAACCTTTTCACGTAAGCAATCGATGCCTATAAACATGAAGCTTATTCAATAATGATACCGCCATTAGGCTGGATTACTACCTTTGCCTTACCATCCTTTCCAACCTTCAAGGTCTTCTTGACAGAAGTGAAGAACTTCTCGCCCTTCTTCTTTGGCTGGTCGGTGATATAAGTCACGGTCTTACCCGCAAACATCGGCAAATCCAGGGTCAGGGCGAGAGGCTTGTCTGTGGCATTCAAACCACCTACGAACCATCTGCCGGCTGTAAGCGCTGCACCGGAACCATTCTCTACACTCGACTTGCGAGCCACTACCGCATACTTAGTAGGATAACCGGCAATAAACTTGGTATCCTCCCATGCAGTAGGAACATTCTTGAGCCAATCCAACTCCCACTGCGGTACATCCTGCAAGTTATTAGGATAAAGACAGATACAGTTTACGCTGCTCTGGTTGGTAATGGCTGTAGCCATCTCAAATACATCGCTGGTATAACGCTGATGACGGCTCTTGTTATCCTTAGATAAATACTTGTTCATCATCACGCCACCCCAGTCGAAACTGGCTACGGCATTTCTTGAGAACGGATGCATCGTCATCTCGAAAGCCTCCTTCTTGGCATGATAATCCGAGAAATATACATTCTCTGAAGCCAAGGCTGCCTCGCTCGATACATAGTTAGGATACATGCGCTCCCAACCACGTGGCATGGTGCAACCGTGGAAGATGACCTCCAGACCATAATCGTTGGCATCGCTGAGGATATCCTCGTAGAGCTTCATCGTCTCCTGCTTGTCGCCACCGAAGAAATCCACCTTGATACCTACCACGCCAATCTTCTTCATCCAAGCCATCTCCTTCTTGCGGGCGATGGAATTGTTCATAATCTGGCGAGGAGTCTGAGGAGCATCATTCTCGAAACCGTTGGAATTGTACCAGAGCATCAGGCTTACCTTCTTGCTCTGTGCATACTTACTCAACTCTTCGATGCGCTTTCTGCCAATCTGCTTGTCCCACCAGTTATCTACCAGTACCGCCTCGTAGCCCTGGGCAACAGCCACATCAATCATCTTCACCTGATCGTCATAGTTGATGGAATTGTCCTGCCAGATGAGCCAGCTCCAGGTATAGCGCGATGGCTTGTAAGCCTGGGATGCCTCATACAAAGGCTTCACCACATCGTAAGGGATGGTGGTCTCTACGACAGGAGCCAGCGAAGAACCTACGGTAATGGTACGCCAAGGAGTCTCGCCCGGCAATGGGATTCCGGCATATTCAGAACCGATGCCATTGTTCTCACCCTTTTGAGGGAAGGCGATGGTATAGCCCTTGCCCGGCTCGTAGTCGGAAAGACGGCTACCTGGATAAGCGCTCGATACACCGGTTTCGCTGACCAATACCCAACCATCGTTGCCCACCTTGAAGAGACAAGGGAAGGTATAGCCCACACCGAACTGCGACTTCACGTTCATCGGAGCATCCGGAGTATATTCCTCCTCATAAGATGGCTTGGTACGCTCCCAACCGGTCATCGGAGTAATCTGAGGACAGAGGAAAGTGGTAGTCTTTTCCGGGAAATTGAATCCGCTCACCTCATTATATATAATCACCGACTTAGGATTATCCTTCTTAGGACGGATCATCTCATACTTGTAGGCGATGTCGTTGTTGCTCACATGAAGATGGAGGGTCATGGAATCCTTCTTGCTGTTGAGGAAACCGATGGTAGCATCCACCATATCCTTCCGGATATCACTCTTCTTGATGCGGGTCATCTTATAAGAAAGCGGCTTCACTTCCCCACCCTTCAGGATGCCCATGGTGAGATCCTTTGAGAAATCACCGTAATTGGCAACCAGTCCGAGCGCCGAGGTTCCCAGCATCTGCTTGCCATCTAATCTACCGTGTAGGAAGCCTTGCCTCCCTCACAAGCTACATTCACCACCAATTTACCGTCTGGCGACTTCACTGTATAGTTGTTAGCCTGCATACCCAAAGCAGCAAGCAACAAAATACCAGCGATACTCATTTTTTGCTTCATATTATTTCCTTCTTAGGTTTGATTTATTTTAATGCTTGTTTTAATACTTGCAAAGATAAGCAAAATCTCGGAGAAAGAAGTGGAAGAATCATTCAAAAATAGATACTTTTCGCTAATTTAAAGGGATTTAATGACAAAAAGCCCCGACATCACGTCGAGACTTTTGAGTTTTTGAATGTTTCAGCAGTTTGTGTTTTTATGTAGTTATGATTTGTATCTTTGAAAATCAGTTTTCTTTTCTGGTTGCAAAAGTACGCAAAAAACTGAAATGAATCAAAATTTAACGCATCTTTTTGCTGAAAAAAGACGTAAACGTTTTCAGATTTCAGCGCCTGAGTTTTCAGGTTTCAGCATTCAGACATGCCGATTCCTGCGTTCGCAAATACCGATTTCCGCCCCGTAGCCTTGCGGTCCCTTTCATAAAAAAAACATAATTTTCACCTTATATATATAATAAGAGCATTTTTTTTAGTATCTTTGCACCTATAATAATACGTACGTAAAGAATGAAAGAATTTGTAATATCAGAAGTCAAGGCGGAAACCGCTGTGCTGGTGGGTCTTATTACCAAGACACAGGACGAAGCCAAGACCAAGGAATATCTCGACGAGTTGGAATTTCTTGCAGATACCGCAGGCGCCGTCACCGTGAAGCGATTCACGCAGAAGGTGGTGTCGCCTAACCAGACCACCTACGTGGGAAAGGGTAAGCTGGAGGAAATCAAGCAATACATCAAGGACGAGGAAGAGGAAGACAGAGAAGTAGGTATGGTGATCTTCGATGATGAACTCTCTGCCAAGCAAATCCGAAATATCGAGCAGGAATTGCAGGTGAAGATTCTCGACCGTACTTCGCTCATCCTCGACATCTTCGCCATGCGTGCCCAGACTGCAGCTGCCAAGACACAGGTAGAGCTAGCACAATACCGCTATATGCTGCCAAGACTGCAGCGACTCTGGACTCACCTGGAGCGTCAGGGTGGTGGTTCAGGTTCCGGTGGCGGAAAGGGATCGGTAGGTCTGCGTGGACCGGGTGAGACCCAGCTCGAGATGGACCGCCGTATCATCCTCGGCAGAATGAGCCTGCTCAAGGAGCGACTCGCTGAAATAGACAAACAGAAGACTACCCAGCGCAAGAACCGCGGAAGAATGATCCGTGTGGCACTGGTGGGCTATACCAACGTGGGAAAATCCACCATCATGAACCTGCTCAGCAAGAGCGAGGTGTTTGCGGAGAACAAGCTCTTTGCTACCCTCGATACCACCGTGAGAAAGGTGGTGGTAGATAACCTGCCATTCCTCCTTGCCGACACCGTAGGATTCATCCGCAAGTTGCCTACCGACCTGGTAGATTCCTTCAAGAGCACCCTGGATGAGACCCGTGAGGCAGACCTCCTGCTGCATGTGGTGGATATCTCTCACCCAGACTTCGAGGAGCAGATACAGGTAGTGGAAAAGACCCTGGAGGAGATTGGATGCTCCGACAAGCCTTCGATGATTATCTTCAACAAGATAGACAACTACTCCTGGGTGGAGAAAGAGGAAGACGACCTCACACCGATGGAGAAGGAGAACATCCCGCTGGAAGATCTCAAGAAAACCTGGATGGCAAAACTCAACGACGACTGTCTCTTCATCTCTGCCAAGAACAAGGAGAACATCGACGAGTTCAGAGAGGTGCTATATAAAAAGGTAAGAGAACTGCACGTACAGAAGTATCCATACAACGACTTCCTGTACCAGGATTACGAATAATTCCCTAAAAACATATCAACAATGAATGACTACAGACCTCTGACCTCCGAGGAAATCGAGGTACTCAAGAGCAACGACTGCTGGGCTGAAGACTGGACTTCAATCAATGTTTCTGAAGACTTCAAGCCCAACTACATGCATCGCGTGATGCTCTATGGCGAGGTTAATATCGGTGCCTTCAACAAGAATGTGGAGGTGAGCCAAGGCTTCGTAAAGCATTCCGGCATCAACAATGCCACTCTGAGAAACGTAACCATCGGAGACGACTGTCTCATCGAGAACGTGGGCAACTTCATCAATAACTACACCATTGGTGACGACTGCTACATCTCCAACATCTCTACGATGGAGACCACCGAGGGAGCTACCTTCGGCGAGGGCAACCTGGTGAGCGTGCTCAACGAGGTGGGCGAAGGAAACGTGATTCTCTTCTCCGACCTTAACAGTCAGCTGGCTGCCTTCATGGTGAAACATTTCTCCGACAAGGAACTGAAGGAGAACATCCGACAGCTCATCAAGACCGACATCGAGAACAAGGCACCGGAAAGAGGACAGATAGGCAGCAACGTGAAGATTGTGAACACCAAGGAGATTACCAACTGCGTAATCAACGACCTCTGCGAGGTAAACGGTGCTTCACGACTCAGCGACTGTACACTGCTCGGTTCGGTTCACGGCAACGTATATGTCGGCACGGGAGTCATCATCGAGAACTCCATCATTGCCGAGGGTTCCAGCGTCATCAACAGTGTGAAGATACAGGACTGCTTCGTGGGCGAAGCCTGCCAGCTGAGCAATGGTTTCACAGCCTCTGCCTCCGTATTCTTTGCCAACAGCTATATGAGCAATGGTGAGGCGTGCGCCGCCTTCTGTGGTCCATTCACTGCATCGCATCATAAGAGCAGTCTGCTTATCGGCGGAATGTTCTCATTCTATAATGCCGGTTCAGCCACCAACTTCAGCAACCATGCCTACAAGATGGGTCCTATGCACTGGGGAATCCTGGAGCGCGGTTCGAAGACTGCCAGTGGTGCCTACCTGCTGATGCCAGCCACCCTGGGTTCGTTCTCAGTATGCTTCGGCAAGCTGATGCACCACCCTAACACCCGCAACCTGCCATTCGCCTATCTGATAGCCGATGGCGACAAGATGTTCCTCATCCCAGGCAGAAACATCACCACCGTGGGTCTGTACCGCGACATCAAGAAGTGGCCGAAGCGAGATCTCCGTGCTCCTGAAAACCGCAAGAGCATCGTGAACTTCGACTGGCTCTCTCCTTTCTCCGTGGGCGAGATTCTGAAGGGCAAGAAGATTCTGGAGAGTCTCCGCGAGGTAACGGGCGACAACGTATCGCAGTATCTCTATCACGAGTACATCATCCCTGCCACATCGCTGCACAAGGGCATCAAATACTACGACATCGCCCTGAGAATCTATATGGGCGCCGTGCTGAAGAGAGTGCTGAAGCGAGACCCAGCCATCACCCCTCCATCTACTCAGATAGGTGTAGGCGACTGGGATGACCTCTCAGGACTCCTGCTGCCGGTAAGCGAGGAAGAGCGCATCGTGAAGGATATGAGAGAAGGCAACATCGAGACCATCCAGCAGCTGCTGGAACGATTCGAGGAGATCAACAACAACTATCGTGAATATCAGTGGGCATGGACCTACAGCGTGATCTGCGATTACTACGGCATCTCTGAGATTACGCTGGAAGATGCCAACCGCATTCACGAAGACTATATCCGTGCCCGCCGCTCCTGGATTGCGGAAATCAAGAAGGATGCGGAGAAGGAGTATGCGATGGGAGATGTGGAGGAAGAAGTTTTCAGAAACTTCGTGAACAACCTCGACAAGGAGGTGGAATACGAGAACTAAGGCTCGTCAGCCCCTTCTTCTATGAAAGAATATCCATCAAAGATAGAATATACATTAGGAAATATACATAAACATTATATATAACTTATAAATATACAAATAAAGTAGTTATGGCAAACATTCCTGATTTCAAGTACGCTCCAATGTTTCAGCTTGGAGAGGACAAGACAGAGTATCGCCTTATCTCAAAAGAAGGCGTAAGCACAGCAGAGTTCGAGGGAAAAACAATCCTCAAGGTTTCAAAGGAAGCACTTACCCTGCTCGCACAGCAGGGTTTCCACGACGTAGAGTTCATGCTCCGTCGTGAGCACAACCTCCAGGTGGCTAAGATTCTCAGCGACCCAGAGGCTTCTGAGAACGACAAATACGTAGCTCTCCAGTTCCTCCGCAACGCAGAGACTGCCGTGAAGGGCATTCTCCCATTCTGCCAGGATACAGGTACTGCTATTATCCACGGTGAGAAGGGTCAGCGTGTATGGACCGACTTCGAGGACGAAGAGGCTTTAAGTTTGGGTGTTTACAACACATACACACAGGACAACCTCCGTTATTCACAGAATGCACCTCTCAACATGTATGACGAGGTGAACACCCGTTGCAACCTGCCTGCCCAGATCGACATCGAGGCTACCGAGGGCGACGAGTATCGCTTCGTGATGGTTGCCAAGGGTGGCGGCTCTGCCAACAAGACCTACTTCTACCCTATGACCAAGGCCACTATCCAGAACGAAGGCACCCTCCTCCCATTCCTCGTAGAGAAGATGAAGAGCCTCGGTACAGCAGCATGTCCTCCTTACCACATCGCATTCGTAATCGGAGGTACTTCTGCCGAGAAGAACCTCCTTACCGTGAAGCTGGCTTCTATCAAGTACTATGATGAGTTGCCTACAACAGGTGATGAGACCGGTCGTGCTTTCCGCGACATCGACTTGGAGAACAAGCTCCTCGATGAGGCTCACAAGATTGGCTTGGGTGCACAGTTTGGTGGTAAGTACTTGGCTCACGACATCCGTGTCATCCGTCTGCCTCGTCATGGTGCCAGCTGCCCTATCGGTATGGGTGTAAGCTGCTCTGCCGACCGCAACATCAAGGCTAAGATCAACAAGGACGGTATCTGGTTGGAGAAGATGGACGAGAACCCAACAGAGTTGATTCCTGAGGAGCTCCGCAACCCAGGAGAGGGTACCAAGGGTATCGAGATCGACCTCGACAAGGGTATCGACGCCGTACGTGCCGAGTTGAGCAAGTATCCAGTCAGCACCCGTGTCAACCTGAAGGGAACCATCATCGTGGCTCGTGACATCGCTCATGCCAAGCTCAAGGCTCGCTTGGATGCTGGCGAGGAGATGCCAGAGTACTTCAAGAACCACCCTATTCTCTATGCTGGTCCTGCCAAGACTCCAGAGGGTTATCCATGTGGCTCTATGGGTCCTACCACAGCCAATCGTATGGACCCATACGTTGACGAGTTCCAGGATCATGGCGCCAGCTTGGTCATGATTGCCAAGGGCAACCGTGGCGACATCGTGACAGAGGCCTGCAAGAAGCATGGTGGTTTCTACCTCGGAACTATCGGTGGTGTAGCTGCCGTTCTCTCTCAGAGTTCCATCAAGAGCATCGAGTGCGTAGAGTACCCAGAGCTCGGTATGGAGGCTATCTGGAAGATTACCGTAGAGGACTTCCCTGCATTCATCCTCGTAGATGACAAGGGCAACGACTTCTTCAAGCAGCTCAAGCCCTGGACTCCATGCAAGGAGTGCCAGAAGTAAAATCACACTTATCTTTAACATAAAGGGTGTGCCACGCATTTGTGGCACACCTTTTTTTCTATCTTGACAACTTCCCTTCCATCAATCCCAAGGTTCAACATAAAAGACATTTCTTTTGCGATAACAATTTTATTAAATACTTGGATTATTCGATTCTTTTTTCCATGAAAATTTTATGAAGATCTGTACCTCAAGCTTTCGTCCCTACTACCGATCATCCTCAGTCCCTATAGGGATGGAGCCTCGTCCCTACTACCGATTGACCTCAGTCCCTATTAGGGACGGAGCCTCGTCCCTATAGGGATGTACAAACGGCGTTATAACAGTGTTCAATCACTATTATATAAACTCTACTTTCGCAAAAATGGGGAAGTTAAAGCCAATAGCTTATGTGGACTCGAAAATTATTTGTATTTTTGCATGAGAATGGAGAATAGAAAAATCATACACATTGATATGGATGCCTTCTTTGCGGCAGTAGAGCAAAGAGACAATCCTGAACTTCGGGGCAAACCCATTGCGGTAGGCTTCGACGGTCCACGTGGTGTGGTGTCTACTGCCAGCTATGAGGCACGTCGCTTCGGAGTACATTCTGCACAGTCAATCGCACAGGCCAAGCGCCTCTGCCCAGACCTCAACATCGTGCCTTGCCGACACGAACATTATAAAAAGGTGTCGCAGCAGATTCACCACATCTTCCAGGATTATACCGACCTCATAGAACCAATCTCCATCGACGAGGCCTTTCTCGATGTCACCCATAATAAGAAAGGTATAGAGCTGGCTGTAGATGTGGCACGCGAAATCAAGGCACGCATCAAAGCAGAGACAGGACTCACCGCATCGGCAGGTATCAGCTATTGCAAGTTTCTCGCCAAGGTTGCTTCCGACTATCGCAAGCCCGACGGCATCTGCACCATTCACCCCGACAAGGCTCTCGACTTTATCTCTCAACTGCCCGTGGAAGATTTTTGGGGCGTAGGCAAGAAGACTCTGCAGAAGATGCACTATATGGGAATTTACCGCGGAGCCGACCTGCGTAAGGTTTCAGAACAGCATCTCGTCGAGGTTTTTGGCAAGGCTGGTCATGTCTTCTACCATTTTGCACGTGGCATCGACAATCGCACCGTCGTTACGTATCGCGAAAGGAAGTCTGTGGGATGCGAACAGACTTTCTTAGAGGATATATACACTCCCTCTGCCGTCATCATACAACTCTATCACACCGTCCTGGAGTTGCTTACCCGCATAGAACGCAGCGAGTTCGAAGGCCGCACCCTCACCCTGAAAATCAAGTTTGCCGACTTCACCCAGATAACAAGAAGCATCTCGCAAGACAAGATTCTGAAGAGCAAGGCCGACATACTGCCTCTCTCCAAACTTCTGCTCAAGCAGGTGGAGTATTCCTCCGCCCACCCCATCCGCCTCATTGGCCTCTCAGTGAGCAATGCCACAAGCGAAGAAGCCAAGAAAGAAGACCATGAGAACAGCACCCACAAACCCGAGTACAAGGAACTGGAATTGGAATTCGAGGAATGGGATGAGTAGTTCCCCGTATTGAATGAAGTCCATTCAGAACTCTGCTCCTAACCTTCCGAATATGAGTTCATGTAGCTGTATTTTTTCATTCTCATTTTCGTAAATGGGGAAGATTCCTAAAAAAACGAAAAAGGCCCATCCCCCAAAAAGGGAGATGAGCCTCGCAAAGTTATGGTGTTTTGAAAAACGATGTGTCTGATCTACTTTCTCAATTAATACTGACTGATCTTCAGATTGCTAATCTTGACGTTGGCGCCATTATAGCTATTGATACTCCAACAGTTCTTCTGAATGCCATAGATACGGTTGGTATAGCTGCAAACATCATTGATGTACATCACACAGATACTGTTGTCGGTGTAGATGGTGACGTTGTACACATTGTCGGCAGGACGGGCAAACACGTAGCCATCAATTCCGGCAATGAAGCCCTTACCCTCTACGCCTTGCTCCTCAAAGTTTACCTTGCGGTTGTTCTCATCCTCTGGGTTGACAACCATGGTGTAATACTTCTTAGAGTCAGAGCCACGAACCATAGAGATACCAAACTTATCCCATTTGTTGGAAGTGGTGACGGTGAAGCTGATCTTGTTGTGACTGCCCAAGCGGCCCATCAGCATGTAGGCATCAGGCTGCTCGGCATTGCCTGCAAGCGTATAAGTGCCATCTGCCTCGGTCATATTCTGGCTCTCCTTCACCTCTACGGCAACATCCTGATTGTACTTCTCGCTCACAGCATCAATCTGTCCAAGTGTCAGCGTACCGTCCTCATGCTGGATGAGCTTATAGCAAACCAAGTTGCCAGCCCACTCTGGCTCTGCAGGCGAAGCACCCACAGCAGTATTGTCCTTACCGCTCCGGGTAGGACACCAGCCCCACAAATAGCGGTTGGTACCATCGCTGGCAGTCTTGCCGGCATAAAGACCACGGCTGTCGAGGAAGCCCTCGTGAGCATCAGGCCATCTTGCCGCATCGTTGGCGGTACAAGCCTTCAACTCGTCAAGTGTTCTTCCCTTGAAATACTGCACTCTGCGTACAGCATGATGAAGTTCGCTATACACCAAGTACCAATAGTCGCCCATCTTGAAGAGGTCAGGACACTCGTAGAAACGGTCCCACATCATGGTCATGAACACACCATTGTCAGTCCAGTTCTTCAAGTCATCAGATACGAACTCAGCTAAGCTACCCTTGCCACCCTTCTTGGTAGAAATGAGCATGTGGAACTTGCCATCATCACCCTTAAACACGAATGGGTCGCGGAAGTCGTTCTTATCGTAGCCGAAGTCCTGACCTTTGATCAAAAAAGTACGATCCTTGGTCCAGGTCTTGAAATCAGCAGAAATTGCTACCATCACAGCCTGTGCGCTCTCGTCACCTGTAGGCTTATACTTATTACCTGTATAGAATGTATAGTAAAGCTTGCTTGCCTCATCGTAGATGGTAGAACCAGTACCGATGGCAGCATCCTGCGACTTCAGGGTGCCACAAGAAACCAGTTCACCCAAAGCAGTATAGTGGGCAGCATCCTTGGTACTTACACCCCAGATGGGGTGGTAAGTTCCTTCAGGATTAGGACGGAAGTCCTGCAGATACAACACCTTGAAATCGCCAGCCACTGGATCGAAGAAAGGCATAGGGTCGCCTACATAGCCCACAGCAGGCTTGTAATAAGTATCCTGTGCTGCAGCATCGGATGAGTTGAAATAAGTGGTGGTAGACCAGTCCTTCTGCTCGGGGGCAGCATCGCTGTCGCTGCATGAAGCGAGAGGCAAAGCGAGGCATGACGCCAATATTATAGAATTTATCATTGTCTTCATTTTTGTTTATTGTTAATGGTTCATAAGATAATTAAATGCATTCTTGGTCATGAGGGCCACATTAGCATGGAACTTCTCTGTGAAAGGACCTACGCTGTACCAGTCGTAGCAACCAGTACCTATACAGAGCGTCTTACCAGAAGTACCTGTTGCTGGGTACTCCCAGACAACAATGGCTCCATCGCCACCATAACCAAGATCGATACCACCAGTCTTCTCTCTCCATACGGCATAGTTGTCAAAACCACCCCAGTCAGTTCCAATATGCCATTGAGCTGTAGAGTTGGTTATGCGGTAGTTGGTATCAGTAGTGTATACACTGTTGGCATCATCACCTTTCACCAGTCCCTGATAGAGGGCGTGGTCGGAATGATAACCTGCAGCATCATTGCCCATCTTGAATTCCCAAGGACCTCCACAAGTCTCGGCATCGTTCTCCACCTGTCCCCAGCAGTTATTAGGTGCCAATCCGTTCTTGTCGATACCCAACTCACCAGGCATATTGGTAGCGTAACGTGTGAAGAGGAAGGAACCACCAGCCTTATAGTAGTCTCTCAGCACAGCCTGTGCGGCAATAGCCTCAGGAGCAGCCTGCTCGAATTTTGCCTTACCGTCCACTCCACCGTCTTTGTGGAAGTGCCACCATATCACCTTACACTCACTCAAGTCTACATTGCCATTCTTGATATCAGTAAACGAAGCATAGATAGAGTTGTCCACATTCGCGAGCATCCACTCGCAGGCAGCCTTCTCCTCAGGCACCAGTTCGTCCATCGTCAGAGCCAAGCTTGCGAATACAGCAGTAGGCTTGCCTATCTGATTGACGGTTACGGTGTAAGTGCTTGTAGCCGTATTGTTGGTTACGGTATAGGCCACAGGATTCGTGAAGTCGACTGGTGCACCCGAAACAGGTGCGACAGTAGCATTTTCGCTCACCTTGATAGAAGGTATCAGCTTGGTGATGTCCACCGTCTTTGGCACATTAATGTTAATGGTCTTGCTGCTCTCGTTAATGACTCCTGTATAGATACCATTCACCTTGAAAGAGAGAATCTTTGCCTCATCGCGCTTGGCAACGAGAGTCCAGTCGAGGAACACATCGCCATTCTTCACGCGCAAGGTCTGTGCAAGGAGCATATTCATCTTGTCGCCCACCTTGGCATCACACACAGCACCATCGCTGAGTGTGAGTTTGCTCAAGGTCATCTGACTGATGTCGTAGGTCTCAGGCACACGTACGGTAATGGTACGTGCAGCCTTGTCTACTGTTCCTTCATAATCATCGAGTGCCAGTTCAGTAACAGAACAGCCTCCTGTGAGCTGCAGGTCGGACACATTATCCTCGCTGCAGGCTGTGAGGGCAAGAATGCCCATCAATATAAATAATAATTTCTTCATATTACCATCCTCCTATGTTCTGTGTGTAATGTCCGTCGGAAGCCGCTACCTGTGAGAAAGGTATTGGCAGATATTCGTTCTTGTTGGCTGTAAAGTGAGCTTCTCCATAGATAGAGCAGTTGTTGGTCTCCTCAGCAAAGTACTTGTTGAGCACCTTCTCTGCCTCACCCCATCTCACGAGGTCGAAGAAGCGTTCACTCTCCATACCCATCTCCAAACGACGCTCCATCTTCACAATCTTCAGAGCATCTTCCTGGCTGTAAGAACCATTATAGGTAGAGATATTGAACTTCACGCCATAGTCAGAAGGATAATTGGCTATCATACCTGTACTCTGCTTGGCACGCAGGCGAATCTTGTTGACCAGCTTGATGGCCTCACCCGTCTCGTTGAGCTGCGCATAAGCCTCAGCACGCTCCAAGAGTACGTCGGCATAACGGAACACGATGCGGTTCATTGGTGTACCCCACCAAGAGCCCTTTACCATGTAACCACAATCAGGATCTACATTCTGCTTCAAGGTTACATAATAACCATAAAGTCCATTAGAACGGCTCCATGTGGAGCTGGCGTCCATCATGTACTTGCTGTTGAACTCGTATGGAAGACCAGTCAGACCTACAGTGAGGAACAGACGTGGGTCAGCATCCTGTGTCAAGTCGTAGTCCTTATTATTAAAGGTGTCAATGAAAGGATGACCGTCGGCATCGGTACGATAGGCGTTCACAAGATTCTGACTGGGCTTGTAGAAGTCACAACCTCCATCGGTAACACCAGGGATATTAGGCACGATAAGACCGTAGCTCCAGTTCAGGTTACCATTCTTGGTACCGTCGTTGATAGAATACTGCATGGCCCAGATGCTCTCCACACCATTCTCGTACTGTGTCTCAGGACGGAAGTTGTTGTGGAAGTCAGCCTCGAGATCGAAACCACCTGCGCTATAGATGTCAGGATTGCTATACTCAATGACCTTTAGCAAGTCTTCTCTGTTGATGCTGGTCACCTGATTGGATGAAGGATCGTCCTGGCGATAAGCCTTATAGAGATAAGCCTTGGTGAGGAAGGCTGCAGCTGCTGCTTTGGAAGGACGACCCTTATCGGTCTGCTTCACTGGAAGCACACTATAGGCATACTCCACATCGTTGATAATTTGCTGCCAACCCTCATCGTTGTTAAACTCAGTGTTGGAAAGGGTATTGTAGTCTTCCTGCTTCAGGTTGGCATCCATGATGAAAGGAATGTTCTTGTAGAGACGCTTCAACAGGAAGTGGGCGTAGGCACGCAAGAACTTCATCTCGCCTAAACGCTGAGCCTTGAGCTGATAGCTGTCACTGGTGGTCTCAAGCACAGAGATGGCTGAGTTGACACGTGAGATACAGTTGTAAAGGCGCACCCACATATCGTTGATATTCCAGTTGGTGGTAAGCACGCCCTGCTCTATCTCCAACTGATGGAATACGTCACCATCACTGGTTCCGTTGCCACCCTTATAGGCATCATCGCTGCGAACATCGAAGTTCCACATCGAGAAGGAAGAGTTGACATCTTCGGCTGTTGTGAAGACAGCGTAAGCCGAGATAACAAGATTATCCACATTGCTTGGCTCCTTCACCATATCGCTGTCGAACACGCCCTGCGGTTTCTGGTCATCCAAGAAGTCAGAACAACTTGTCGTACCCACCAAAGCAAGAACGGTAAGGACTGAATATAATATCTTTTTCATATATTTTGACTCTTTTAGAATGTTACGTTAAGACCAAATGTAATGTTAAGTGGTATAGGATATCCATAGTTTGGATTCTCAGGATCTACACCAGTAAAGCTACTGCTCTTGATGGTGAACAGGTTCTGTGCGCTGACATACATACGCAGACGTTGCATAGATAGCTTAGAGACTATGTTCTGTGGCAAATTGTAACCCAACTGGATAGTGCGCAGTTTCAGATAACTACCATTCTCTACCCAATAAGTAGATACACGTTTCTCGTTATTATTGTCGGAAAGGGTAACAGCAGGAATATTGCTGGATGGATTGTCCACACACCATGCGTTCAACAGACGATGTCCCTTGTTCAAGAAGCCGACGTTAAGACCAGCCCAGATGTCGGTCTCTTTCTTTAGGTCAGAGATGATGTCTACACCCTGCACACCCTGGAAGAAAGCTGTGAAGTCGAAGTTCTTGTACTCCAAGTAGATGTTGAAACCATAAGTGAAGTCGGGCACTGGATCGTAAATCCAAGTCTGGTCAAGCTCAGTAATCTTACCATCATGGTCGAGGTCTCTCCAGCGCATACGTCCAAGACCAGCACCTTCTTGAGTGGCATGGTTATCGATTTCTTCCTGGCTCTTGAAGATACCATCGCATACATATCCTACCTGTGCACCCATAGGATGACCGACAACACTCTTCACGCCATTACCACCAAAGGTACCATTAGCTGCTACAGTAGTAGGCAGTGCTGTAATTTCGTTGCGATAAGAAGAGATATTGGCTGTGATGTCATACTTCAGACCGAAGTTGGTCTTATTGCGATAACCGATGTTGAACTCGAAACCGCGGTTCTCCATCTCGCCTGCATTAATCCATTGTGAGCTTCCCTCACCCATAACGGCGATACCTGGCATATAAACCAAGATGTCCTTGGTCTTCTTGAAGTACCAGTCGAAGTTACCATAGAGTGTATTGCCAAAGAAGGCGAAGTCGAGACCCAAGTCGGTCTGTGTGGTTGTCTCCCACTTGATGTCGTCGTTACCAATCTGGTTGCGCTTAAAACCTGAAGGCAATGTGCTTCCGCCATTGGTTCCTGCGATATCGTAAGAGGTACCATAGCTCTGACCACCATTCTCGCTCACTCCATAGTTGCTAACAAAGATGGTATAGCGAGCCAAGTTGTCGATTTCCTGGTTACCAGTCTGTCCCCAAGAAGCACGTATCTTCAAATCGTCAATCCAAGAAGCCTTCTTCAGGAAGTTCTCCTGATTGATACGCCAGCCTGCAGATACAGATGGGAAGGTGGCATAACGGTTGTTCTTACCGAAACGAGAGCTACCGTCACGACGGATGGTGAACGAAGCCATATATTTGTCGGCATAGTTGTAGTTGGCCTTACCGAAGAAAGACACGAGCGAATAGCCAGATCCTCCACCGTAAGCCTGTGCTCCGGTAGTACCTGCATCAGGCCACATATAATCGGGGTTGAGTACTGCGAAACCTTCCTTGTAACCAGAAAAGTAGATATCATCCTGGCGGTTAAGCTCCATACCTGCCATGAGGTCGAAGCGATGCTGACCTATCTCCTTATTATATGTAGCCACAGCATTCCACATCCACTTGGTCCAGTGTTCCTGCTTGGCCTCTACTGCATTCTTGTTGTTAGCCACATTTCCTTCGGTAATAGGATAAGTAAAGAATCGCTGCTGCTTCTGTGAGTAATCGAGACCAAAGGTGGAACGGATGTTAAAGCCCTTGAAGAGGTTGAGGTTTACATAAGCATCACCAAACATACGCCAATAGGTATAACGGTTGTCCTTGTTGCGTTCCAACACTGCTACAGGGTTATAACGGTCTGGATAACCTCCTACAGGACCTGCATAGTTGCCATCCTCAGTATAGATAGGCAGAGATGGATTGAACTGCAACACATTCTGCAAGAAGCCACCAGGAGCTGCAACCTCAGAAGTACGGTTGACAGTGAAGTGCTCGCCTACAGTAAGACAATTATTCGTCAAGAGTTTGTACTCTGTATTCATACGAGCTGAGAAGCGGTTGAAATCAGAATGTTTGATAATTCCCAAGTTCTTGTAGTAACCCAAAGAGAAGAAACTGCTACCCTTGTCTGAGCCCTTACTAACAGATACGTTATACTGCTGTACTACACCTGTGCGAGTTGTCTCATCAAACCAATCAGTATCAGCAGCAGGTGTTGTACCCGCATCGTCGAGATACTTCTTCATACTGATGCCGTTGAGCACAGGGTTGCCCTGCTCGTTATAGCTCCAGTCGTAGCTGTAGCCCAGACCATTGGTGTTAGGATCCATACCATCGTTCATATAGGCACGCCACATCACCTGACCAAACTCCTTTGCATTGAGGACATCCATCTTATGAGCGTAAGTAGAAACCGAGATAGAACCATCGAAGTCGACCTTCACCTTGCCCTCCTTACCCTTTTTGGTAGTGATGATGATGACACCATTGGCAGCACGGCTACCATAGATAGAAGCCGAAGCAGCATCCTTGAGCACCTGAATGCTCTCGATGTCGTTACCATTGAGTTCGTGCATACCAGACTTGGTTGGCACACCATCAACAATATAAAGAGGATCATTGTTGTTCAGCGTACCGATACCACGAATACGTACGGTGGCAGTTCCTGAAGGAGAACCGTCAGCTGTAATATTCATACCAGGAACGCGGCCCTGAAGAGCCTTGATAGGGTTGTTCTCGTTCTGCTTGGCTATCTCGTCAACGCTGACTACCGAGATTGCACCTGTAAGGTCGGCCTTGCGCTGAGTGGTATAACCAGTAACAACTACCTCGTTGAGCAACTTGGCATCTTCTTCGAGAACGATGCGCAGACCCTTGGCAGCCTTCACCACCTGAGTCTTATACCCCATAAAAGAGATAGAAAGTTTAGAACCGGACTGAACCTGCACCGTAAAGTTACCATCAATATCAGTAACAGTACCTGCATTTCCTTGTCCCCCCACTACGGTGACAGTGGCACCAATAACTGGTTCTCCACTGTTGTCGGTAACATTTCCACTTGCCTCTTCGACCTGGGCGAATGATACCGCACTGACGAGCAACAAGCATATGCTCATCAAGAGAGTTTTCATTTTCTCCATGTAAATAAAGGTTTTGTTAATAGTAATTCTATTTATTGTTTATTCAAATTTCTGGCAGCAAAGATAGCAAATCTCTTATTAACAACAGAGAAAAATTCGTTCATCACATGGCAATTATGTTACATGCAACAATTTTTATAGTATTTCGTTCATTTATATGACTTCTGTTTTACAGGGTGTTAGAATAATCAGCACAAGTTGGAATAATGGTAGGAAACAATTCTTTCAAGTTCCAACAAGATTCTGGAGAGCATATAAAGGATAAATATCTATGACGCAATCCCCCTTTGTGAATCGTCCAAAATTTTCGAGCGAAGTACGAACAGCATGCGTGATGCCTTTCGCTTCGACAAAAGAATAAAGACTCTTCATGCCTCCTTTTACTTCAGCTTTGACCTCGATGGGTAAGATTTTCATATCCTTTGCCAGAATGTAATCGACTTCTGCCAAGGCTCCTCTGGCCTCACGCATCCAGAAATAAAGAGAAGGAACATTATCAGGTTGTTGGTTCTTGATGATTTCCAATCCTGCCACCATCTCCGTGATGTGCCCTTTGTTGACAAGGTCAGCTGCATTGCCTATCAATATATCTTCTGATATGGAGGTGATATTGCCGAAATCCATACCCAAGATGGCAAGCAACAATCCACTGTCTAAGAATAGGTATTTTACGCAATTTTCATCAGCCTCTGCACCTAAAGGAAATCCGTTGGCAGCCGTATTGCATACTGGGACGAGCAATCCGGCAAGCGTGAGCAAACTCAGAGCTTCCCTTATTTGGTACGACCTGAAATCACGAGACACCTGACTATATACAAACTTGCCTCCTATCTGGTGTGCGGCACTATGTAAGGTCTGACGCAACAGAGTGGTATTGGCACGTTTCTTATATTTTGCAAAATCCACCTCGTAAGTATATGCGATTTCCTTTTGCACAGCCTGACATTCCACGTAACTATGGGTATCAACCCATGTACTTACAGATTCCGGCATTCCGCCTACCATCAAATAGGTACGGAACAAGGAAACCAACTGTTCATGCAAAGCGGATAATAAAGGTTTCTCTGGAGAAGCTTCTCGCTTATATTTCTGTAATGAAAACATGCCAAGAGCATTCAGAAATTCATCGAATGACATGGGATACATAAACATGGAATGGATTCTACCTACACCGAAAGTAGGGATTTCGCTGAGTGCAAACTCTAAGAGAGAACCTGCAGCTATCACATGCAGCCCAGGCATGTCTTCCCAGAAAAAGCGCAAAGAAGAAATGGCTTCCTGGCACATCTGAATCTCATCGAAAAAAAGCAAAGTCTTTCCTGGAACAATAGGTTCACCTGTTATCGACTTAATCATCTCTACAATATGCTTTGCATCTCGATCGCCTTTGAATATCTCAAGGTATGCAGGCTTGCGTTCAAAGTTGATTTCAACAAAATAGTCAAACTGTTTCGCCAAGTGGCGAACGGAAGAAGATTTGCCTACCTGTCTGGCTCCTCGGAGTAAAAGAGGCTTGTGGCGTGTGCTGTTTTTCCACGCCATTAATGATTCATCTATCTGTCTGCTAAAGTATTTTTTGTCTTCCATTTTTGCCAACTTTGATTGATTACTTTTATCTTTTATGACTATACCGCTGCAAAGATAACTATTTTTACGTGATAATCAATGCTTTAGATGCTAAAAATGCTAAAAAGCAAAGATATAATCAATCGTTTTTTGACAAAAGTCAAAGATATAGCATGCCTTTTTTTGACGAAAGTCAAAGATATGTCTGTTCATGTATCTTATCCCAAAAGACTATTGTCCCTTAACTTCCCGAACGACCGAAGGGAGTGATAACTTCTTTAACTTCCCCCTAACTTCTCTATGTCAGTCTCTCAACTCAGTCGGGTTGATGCCGAACTGCTTCTTGAAACAAGCTGAGAAGTAACCAGGAATGGCAAAGCCCACCTCGGCAGCCACCTCACTGATGGTCTTGTCGGTTTGCTTCAGGAGCGAATAGGCTTTTTGCATACGCATTTCGCGAAGCACCTCTGCAGGAGTCTTTCCTGTCAATGCCTTTACCTTGCGATACATCTGCACCTTGCTAAGACTTAGTTCGGAGCCTAAGTCGTCCATACGTAGGTTGGCATTTCCTATATGCGACTTAGCAACCTTCTTAAACCGTTCTAAGAACATCCGCTCTCCTGGTGCCTCTGCCTGTATAAACTCTGCCGAAAGCACGTTCTTTGCATCCATATTTTTTCTCTGTCGACGAGCTTGCAATAAGTTGGAGATACGAGCCAATAGCAGATGGGCACTGAAAGGTTTGGTGAGATAGGCATCGGCTCCATGCTCATACCCTTCGATACGCTGTGACTCCTCACTGCGAGCGGTGAGCAATATAACAGGAATATGACTGGTTACCTCATCCTCCTTGATCTTCGAACAGAAGGTGAGTCCGTCCATCACAGGCATCATCACATCGCTGACGATCAGGTCGGGCACACTCTCCTTGACCAGACGTAAACCATTTTGACCATCTGAGGCTTCGATGACGTAGTAATGATCAGAAAGCAAAACACGTAAATAGGTGCGAATATCTTCATTATCATCTACAACAAGGATGGTGGAGAGTTCCTCTACATCTTGTTGCAACAACATTTGATGGCGACTGTCGCGAAGCACATGTTGCGAAACTTCCTGATCGGAAAGTTGATTACTTGTTACTTCATGCATGGCATCTACCTGAGCCTTGAAGTTCAGCACATCGGTAGTAAGATTCTCTAACTGTTTGACATTGCGGGTTACCACCTGCAGTAGCATCTTCTGTTCATCGGTGAAGTTGTCATCCTTCATCAGTTGGCTTAATGGTCCTGATACTAAGGTAAGGGGCGTACGGAGCTGATGACTAACATTGGTAAAGAAGGCTATCTTTTCGTCTGCCATCTGCTTGCGCTGCTTGTTGAGTTTCTCTTTTTCCCGACGCACTTTACGACGATAGAATATCATGATGAGCAGCAGCACAACCACAGCAACAGCCAGGATGCTGATGATTTTCTGCCATCGGTACATCTTCATATATTCGTTGATGCTCAAATAGATGGTATTCAGGTCGGCGGTCTGGTCTTCTATCTCCTTGTACTGCATGTCTATCAACTTGGCATTCTCGGCTGTGACAAGTGCCGACTGAAAATAGTTCATGCGCTTGTAGGGCTTGCCCTGCAGAATGTTCATCGCTAAGGGAACGATGGCCTCGCCCTTGGTAGGATAGATATACGAGGCTGTCATCACGCCCTTGTCCACAAGGTCTACTCCCTGGTTCTCACCAGGCAGTCCGTCGATACCCACAAAGAGCATCTGCTTATCACGGTTCTTCTCCTTGGCTGCCTGCTGCGCACCCCAAGCCTCGGCATCATTATGTCCGAAGACTGCATCAACAGGCTTGCCTGCATCCATATACTGACGCATCAACTTCTTGGCACCAGCCAGGTTCCAGTCGCCTTCCAACGTCACCACCTGTATCTGCGGAAAGGCTTTCATGCCCTGCATAAATCCGCGATGACGGTCGGCAACAGGTGTGGAGCCACGCTCGCCCGTTATCTCAACAACCGTTCCCCTGCCCTGCAGTTGGTGTGCCAGATAATCAGCCACCTCCTTGCCTATCGCCACATTGTCGGTTCCGATATAGGCAGAATAGTGGGTAGACTCTATCATGCGGTCGTAAAGAATGACAGGAATACCGGCACGGTAGGCACGCTCTATCGCTGGCGCAACAGTCTTGACATCACTGGGAGCCACCACCAAGAGGTCGACCTTGGATTTCACCAAGCTGTCTATCTGCCTGGCCTGGCGTTGCCCATTGTTGTCGGCAGAGGCAAAGACCACGTCCACATTCTTATACTGATACTGCCCAATCTTGATTTCGCGGTTCACCTTCTGGCGCCAAATGTCGTCGCTACATTGGGACACACCTATCACAGTGCGCCTGTCGGAACAGGACACCAAGACGAGCAACAAAAGGACTACATATAATATAATGTGCTTCTTTCCGGTTTTCATTTTTGTATCGTTTTTGTTTACACAGTAGCAATATGCAAAAATATAAACAAAAATGAAAGCCCACAAATAAGACAAATAAAAATTAATATCTTTTAATAGCAAAGACACACAAAAAGGACTTCGCCGCCCTTGGGTATCACAGACCAGGTAAAGCGAAGTCCTTTATCAAAATATCAACTACCAAATACTAAAAACGAAACTTACTTCGTATATTTCTCAGGAAGCACAGGCATGGCACCATGCTGGGTGCACACGTATGCACTTACCTCTACTGCCAGCTTGTGAGCCTCGGCAATGCTCTTGCCCTTCAGAATGCTGGCACAGAAAGTACCAGTAAAGCTGTCGCCTGCTCCAACCGTATCGGCAACTTCTACCTTTGGAGTTTCCTGGAACGACTTGAAGCCTGGAGCAAAGACATAGCTGCCGTTCACACCACAGGTGAGCACGAGCATGTCGAGATTGTACTTACCGAGGATGAGCCAGCACTTGTTCTCGATGTCAAGACCGGGATAACCGAAGAGACGGCCGATGGTAATCAATTCCTCATCGTTGATCTTCAACACATCGCAACGCTTCAAACTCTCACAAATCACTTCTTTTGTATAGAAGTTCTGACGCAGGTTGATGTCGAAAACCTTCAGGCAATCCTCGGGAGTATGGTCGAGGAACTGATAAATAGACTTGCGGCTTACCTCGTTGCGCTGAGCCAAAGAGCCCCAGCATACAGCTCCGGCATTGGCAGCCACCTCCTTGATGTCGTCGGTGAAGGGGATGTTGTCCCATGCCACACCTTCCTTGATGTCATAAGTAGGAACACCCTCTGCATCGAGCTCTACCTGTACGGTTCCTGTAGGGAAGTCCACACGTGGCATCACGTACTTGAGGTGCTTATCGTCCAACAATCTGAGAGCCTCGTCGCCCAGCAAGTCGCTGCCTACGGCACTGACTGCTACAGAATGCAAGCCATGCTGACCGGCATGATAGGCGAAATTGGCAGGAGCGCCACCCAACTGAGAACCTGTAGGCAGAACATCGAAAAGAATCTCGCCCAAACCTACACAATATTTCTTATCCAAATCTTCTATTTTCATAATCTTTGTTTTTTAATTCAAGTTTTGCAAGTTCAGAAGTTTACATCTTCACCTTATTAATATAAGAGAACAGATAGAGCACGCCCACTGCCATCACCAATACGGCACCGATCTGTCCGATGGCATCGCTGGCAACACCCATAATGAGTGGGAATACCGTACCGCCAAACAAGCCCATGATCATCAGACCGCTCACCTCGTTCTTCTTCTCGGGTACAGAGAGAAGAGCCTGCGAGAAGATGATGGAGAACACATTGGAGTTGCCGTAACCCACGAGGGCAATGGCAATATAGAGCATCATCTTAGTCTCGCCGAAGAAGAGGCCTGCCATACTCAGCGCCATCATCACGATGCTGATGGTGAAGAACACACGGGGCTTCATCATACGAAGGAAGACGGTGCCTGTGAAACACCCGATGGTACGGAAGATGAAGTAGAGCGATGTGGCAAAGGCAGCCTCGTTGAGTGTCCAGCCCAAACGCTCCATCAGAATCTTTGGAGCGGTGGTGTTGGTGCCCACATCGATACCTACATGACACATGATGCCGATGAAGGAAAGCAGCACGATAGGCTTGCCCAAGAGAGCCAAGCAGTCAACAAAGCCAGAGGCCTTGCCCTCGGTCTTCTCCTCCTCAATAGGAGTTCCTGCCAGGAATAGCGTTGCACACACACCGATAATCATATAGATGGGGAAGAGCACACGCCAGCCCAATCCAAACTCAGGAATGCTTGCCACTGCACCCCACATGGCAATATATGGAGCCATAAAGGAAGCGATGGCCTTGACAAACTGACCGAATGTAAGCGTAGAAGCCAGGTTCTTGCCGGATGTGACGGCAGAAACCAGCGGATTGAGCGATGTCTGCATCAGCGCATTACCGATACCCAAGAGGGAGAACGATACAAGCATGATGCCGAAGGTTTCGCCAAACAAAGGCAGAAGAAGAGAGATGACTGTCACCAAGAGTGAGAGCAGCACGGTCTTCTTGCGACCTATCTTATTCATCAACATGCCCGTGGGCACAGAGAAAATCAGGAACCAGAAGAAAACCAATGATGGGAACAGGTTGGCTGTAGCATCATTCAGGTTGAGGTCTTCTTTCACATAGTTGGAGGCTATACCCACCAAATCCACAAATCCCATTGCGAAGAAACAAAGCATCACAGGGATAAGGGTCAATTTCATAGACTTATTCATATCTTGTTTGTTATTTTTTTTGAAGTGAATATTAGCTGTTATTTTCCAAGTTTGTAAACTTGATACTTACCCTTTCTCTTTCCTTTCACAACAATCTTATTATAGGGTTTGCTTGGGAACACGAGGTTGGTCATCGCCATCTTGCCCTCAGCATCCAAGACCTCGACGCTGCTCTTGTCGATGAAGATTCTGAACTGGCTGATCTTTCCATAGGTAGGAGCCTTAGTGACAGCAGCAAACTCATTGCTGAAGTCGGTCTTGCCGCTCTTTGTACGGTCCATCTCGAAGGTCTCAGCCTTGGCATTATAGGTCATCACCACCTTCTCGCCCTTGTCGTTGCTCAGGGTGATAGTGGCATTGCCCTTCACATTGACCACAGCCTCGCAAGCCTCTGAGAGAGCCTTTGATGTCTTCTTGCTGCGTGCAGCTGTCATCTCGGGAGAAGGAGTCACACTGCAATAGGTCTCGCCCTTGTACTCGAAGAGTCCTAAGTCACGGGCTATAGAATTGGCAGAACGGTACTGCAGGGTAGGAACCTGATTGGCGTACTGCCAGTTGCTCATCCATGCTATTGCCACACGGCGTCCGTCGGGAGCATTGTCGAAAGTGACGGTGGCATAATGATCCTTACCATAGTCCATCCACTTGGTGACCTCGGGCTTGCTCTCGCAAGTAAACTTGTGTCCGTCGAACTCACCAATGAAGTATTGTGTGGCAGAACCGCCGAAAGGACCGCCAGGATTGATGTTGCAGAGAAGCATCCACTTCTCCTTGCCGGTGCCGCGAACCTTTAATTTCATCAGGTCTGGGCATTCCCACACACCGCCATGATTGCCGTACTCTGCACCGAAAGAGCTCTCGTAAGTCCAGTCTTTCAGGTTGTCAGAAGAATAGATGTTCATCTGCTGACCGGCAGAAAGAATCATGTTCCACTTCTTGATATCCTCGTTCCAGAACATGTGAGGATCGCGGAAGTCGGGCACGTTGCTTGTGATGATAGGGTTGCCCTCATACTTGGTGAAGGTCTTTCCGTTGTCAGTACTGTAGGCCATGCTCTGGGTCTGGTTCTCACCAGCCGAGGTATAGAGAGCTACAACAGCACCCTCGCCGAAGCCAGCGGTATTCTTCTTATCGACAACAGCAGAGCCGCTGAATATCGTTCCTATCACATCTGGCTCGATAGCTTCACCCTCAAACTTCCAGTCTACGAGATTGGTAGAGGTAGAATGTCCCCAGGTCATGTTCTCCCACTGCGATCCATAGGGATTGTACTGGAAATAAAGGTGCCATACGCCATCCTTATAGAACATACCATTAGGGTCGTTCATCCAGCCATAGGCAGGAGTATGATGATAGAGAGGACGATACTGCTCACGGTTCTTCATGTCGAAGCTGTCGGAGAACTTCATTCCCTTCCAGCATCCGAAGTTGGCAATACCGCCATCGTTACGAGCCTGTCCGTCGACATGAATATCGAGCATCAGTCCCTTCTGGCTCTTGTAAGCCTCCAAGTCGAGAGGCACGTAATAATCTACGTGCGTATTGGCAAGGCGGACATTGAAAGTCTTCAACTGCTGGTTGTTGGCTATCACCTTGACATGACTCAGTTCGGCACTCTCCTGAACAGGTATCAGGAGATATTTCTCACTCTGGTGAATACGATAGAGGCAATGGTTGTTACTCAGGAATTGAGTTTCCTGGGCTGAGGCTGTCATACCAGCCAACAGGAGCATCATGCTCAACACAGTTTTTCTGATTGTTCTCATTACTTTGTTATTGGGTTTTGTTTTTAAATGCGTTATTGGTATTTTCGATTGCAAATTTATCAAACATATCTTATTCTTCCACGCAATATTCGTTCATTACATGCTAAATATGTTACAAGAAACATTTTTCTCATCTTTGGAACTCTTTTTTGAGGAAAATAATTCCTGCACGCAGTCATCTTTGAAGACAAAAAGGACTTATCTATTGCTGCTACAAGACCAGATGACTTTTTACCTTCTGCCATGTCGGAAAAAGCGAGAAATGTAGTTTTCACCCTTATGCATATATATTCGTTACTGAACAAGAGTTAACTATGAAAATATTTTTTCCCAGTTAGGAAATTTTTATTTCCCAGTTAGGTGGATTCTATTTCCCAGTTGGATGCCCGATTTTTGGCAATTATGGAATAAATATACCGTATAAATATACTTTAGTTTCCTCATATACGGAAGTAAAAAAGTAAGAGAGTATATATAATAAGGTACGCGCGATACACTTCTATACATCTTAACTCCTTTATCTTCTATAACTTCCGTACATACAAAGATTAAGTTCAGTAAATTTCATTTCAAAATAGAACGAAATGATTGCATGAAACATATCTTTCAAAGAGAGAACGATTTTTGGTCGTACACTTTTCTACAATATCGTACATTTGCATTATAGTTACAATAGAACTAAAAAACTAAGAGTTAGAGGAAAGCAAAGAACCAATATTCCTCTTCTCTTAATAATAAACCTGAACATTGTTAAACTAAAAGATTCAAAAATGAAAAAAGTATTTACCCTATGTGTTGCCATCATGGCATCGGTAGCAACATTCGCACAAACCACTCTTTGGAATGGTGAAGACAAAGAATTGGGAACCAGAGGCGGTTTTTGGGATGATGGTAGTCCCGAAGTGGTAGCTAACCCAGAGAGGGACGGCATCAACACTTCTAAGAAATGTCTGAAGTTTGTGATGACCCAAGACAACAAGGTTGTCAAACTGCCGATAAACGCTTCTCTACAGGGCAGTAAGCGCGTGTCTTTGATGATTAGGAAGTCGCAAGCAGAAAACATAATGATAGAACTCTCCGACCCTACAGATGGTTCTGATGGCTACTGGAAGAAAGTAGCTACCTGGTATGGAGGAAATGATGAATGGCAAAAAGTAGTTTTCGACTTCTCTACTAATGGTGACTTCGACTATCCTGGAGTTATGACCATCACTGCCCAGACTGGTAATGTAGAAGGACAACAAGAAGTATATATCGACGATATCGTCATAGAGCCAGCACCGAAAGTAAACGGCACACTGCTCTCAGAGATAGAAGCCAACTCGCTTGAGAAAGTTATCAAACTATCGGGTGCCTGGCTGAAAGGAGTATGCCAGAATGCTGACGGCGAATGGCAAAAGGTTGAATACAATGACTTTAAAACATTGGCAAACAAACTTTCCGACAAACCAGCAAATATTGACATGCGAGGTTTAGTCGTTAAGGCTGAAGATATTAACGCTATGCGAGGCGACCACAAAAATATTCTCGTGTATGCTGATGAAGCTAACGATGATGCAGATAATGTGGTGAAAGGCGGGACTTGCGCCAATCTCGTACTCGACGAATCCATGTCATTCATGGCCAACGAAGGCTTCCAGGCAACAAATGTAACTCTAAATCGCACTGTAAAATCTGGCTACAACACTATGTGTCTGCCTTTCTGGGTAAACAAGGAGGACATGAAGGCTGAAAGCATCGCTACCTTTAAGGAAAAAGCAGAGAATAAGTCGGTCGTTACATTTGTGAAAGTTGATCATGTTGAAGCCAATGTTCCATTCATCGCCAACTACAACGAGGCTGTCACCAAGTTCACCTTCGCCAACAAAGGAGTTGCCAAAACCGAAGGCCTTGGCAAAACTTTCGTAGGAACCTATACCCCAGGCAGCGCAAAAGGTAAATATGGTCTTACAGCCAACAACACTTTCCAAAAAGGTGGCGTTAGTGCAACAACCAAAGCTTTTCGTGCCTTCTTAGAGTTGCCAGAAGGCAACGGAGCTAAAACTCTCTCTTTAGATTTCATTGATGGTGAATCTACAGGTATTGAAGACGCAACAATATCATTCGGCAACAAGGGTGTGAAGGTTTACAGTTTGCAAGGCAACCTGATTGCAACCGCCTCTTCTATGAGCGAACTGCACCTGAACAATGGCATCTACATTATCAACAACAAAAAAGTAATCATCAAATGAAAAAGCAAACATACATAAGCCCCGCTATCACTATATGTCATTGTGCCACAGCTACGATGCTGGCAGGATCGGAACCTATCAAGGTAGAAATTGTGGAAGGAGAATACGAAGGAGAATTCCATTCCAAACCCCACGACGTTGATTTGTGGGCAGACGATGACAAAGAAGATAAGAAATCGAATTTATACTGGCAGATATAAGACAGTATGATGGATTCAAAAAAGAGGAGACACATATCTCCTCTTTTTTCGTTTCTTCAAATACACGCGAGAAAGATGACGATGATGATGAGTGATGACGTACAACTATACAACTTGCCCACTACGATGGGCAAGTTTACCCATAACGATGAACATCTTTGTCCATTGTTATGGGCAAAGATGCCCAAAGCCATGGGCAGATACGATTTAAGCGCTTTATTGAGACTTAACAATAACGACAGAAGGTGAGGGTGCGTCATAAGTGTAACAGGACGCATAACGCCCTCAACTTACACTGCAAGAAAGTTAAGTAAATATCATTTCAAAATAGGATGAAATGATTGCAAGAAACATATCTTTCAAAGAGAGAACGATTTTTGGTGTTGAATTTTTCTTTAATATCGTACATTTGCATTATCATAAAAAAAAACTAAAAGCTGAGAGTTAGAGGAAAGCAAAGAACCAATATTCCTCTTCTCTTAATAATAAACCTGAACATTGTTAAACTAAAAGATTCAAAAATGAAAAAAGTATTTACTCTATGTGTTGCCATCATGGCATCAGCAGCAACATTCGCACAAACCACTCTTTGGAATGGTGAGGACAAGGAATTGGGTAAAGAGGCTATTGGCTTCTGGGCCGATGGTGATCCCGAAGTGGTAGCTAACCCAGAGACGGACGGCATCAACACTTCTGAGAAATGTCTGAAGTTTGTGATGACCCAAGACAAGAAGGTTGTCAAACTGCCTTTCCGCGAGTGGATGACTCCCTCTTTACAGGGAAGCACCCGTGTTTCTCTGATGATTAAGAAGTCGCAGGCTGAAAACATACAGATAGAACTCTCCGACCCTACTGAAGGCTCTGACGGTTACTGGAAGAAAGTAGCGTCTTATTACAGCGAGGCTGGAAAATGGCAAAAAGTCGTATTCGACTATGTCACCAATGGCAACTTCGACAATCCAGGCATCATGACCATCACAGCCCAGACTGGTAACGTGGAGGGAGAACAGGAAGTTTATATCGACAATATCCAGATAGAGCCAGCCACTAAGGTAAACGGTCAGCCGCTCTCAGAGATAGCAGACAACTCGCTTGATGGAGTTATCAAGCTGGAGGGCGCCTGGATGAAGGGAGAATGCCAGAATGCAGACGGCGACTGGCAAAAGGTTGAATACAACGACTTTACCGCTTTGGCTACAAAACTGTCCGGCAAGCCAGCTAATATTATCATGCGAGGCTGCATCGTAAAGGATGCTGATATTAACGCTATGCGAGGCGACAACAGCAATATTCTCGTGTATGCAGATGAGGCTTACGAGGCTGACAACGTTATCTACAAGACTGGCAACGAGGAGAAACCACTTGCATGCGCCAATCTCGTACTCGATGACACCAAGTCTTTCATGGTCAATGAAGATTTCCAGGCAACAAATGTAATCCTGAAACGCTCTGTAAATGCTGGCTACAACACTATGTGTCTGCCTTTCTGGGTAAGCAAGGAAGATATGAAGGCTGCAAGCATTGCTACCTATAAGGAAATCGTAGACAAAGAAGATAACAACTCGGTCGTTACTTTCGAGAAAGCAGATCATGTTGATGCCAATGTTCCATTCGTCGCCAACTACAACGAGGCTGTCACCGAGTTCACCTTTACCGACAAGGGTGTGGTCAACACAAACAATGGCCTTGGCACAACATTCGTAGGAACCTATACTCCTGGCAACGTAGAAGGCAAATATAACCTTGCTGCCGACTGCACCTTCAAGAAAGGCGATGCTGAAGCTACTACCAATGCTTTCGGTGCCTACTTGGAATTGCGAGAAGGTTACGAAGCAAAGACTCTCTCTTTAGGCTACACAGATGGTGAGTTGGCTGGTATTGAGAACATCACAACATCATTCGGCAACAAGGGTGTAAAGGTTTACAGCTTGCAAGGCAACCAGATTGCAACCGCCTCTTCAATGAGCGAGTTGCACCTGAGCAATGGCATCTACATCATCAACAACAAGAAGGTGGTTATCAAATAACAATACAGACAGGACTGTTTGATGCCCATCAACAGCCCTGCCAGAGAATAAGAAACAAAAAGCCTTGGGATTCAATTTGAATTTCAAGGCTTGATTATCAATATTTACCTTTGCTTTACCCTTCGGCCAGCGATTTTCAATTCCGCTACGCGCCGGTGACCGTTGGTTCAGGGCATGTGGAGCAAACTTCCGAAAGTTCAATTAACTTACATTCATCGTACATATTTTTCATCGTACAAAACATACAAGATAGGCAGACGTTCTTATGATAAGGAGATTGTTGACTGGTTTAGTTTTTATGCTTTTTGTTGGCACGGCATCAGCACAATACCGTGTCGACCGACTCATTACGGCCGGACGAAGTGCGCTTTATTATGAAGACTATGTGCTCTCCATCAAGTACTTCAACCTTGCCATTGGCGCCAAACCTTATCTCTACGAGCCTTGGTATTACAGAAGTGTGGCGAAGTTCAACCTCGACGATTTCGTGGGGGCGGAGGGCGACGCCAATGAGGCTTTGAAACTCAATCCCTACATTAATGATATTTACGACCTGCGTGCGATTACCCGCATCCGACAGGGACGTTACGACGAGGCCATTTCCGACTATGATGCGGCTATCCGTTTAGAGCCCCGCAACCGCAACTATTGGTTCAACCGAGCCCTTTGCAAGATGGAGGACGGCAAGTATGACGACGCCCTCGCTCAGCTCGATTCCATCATCACCCGATGGGACAAGTTCTCGAAGGCCTATTCGCTCAAAGCCGAGGTCTATCTGCAGAAAAAAGACACGCTCAACGCCGAGAAATGGCTCGACAAGAGTCTGGTGCTCGACCCTTACGATGGCGAGGCCTGGACTACGCGTGCCTATGTGGCATTGGCGCGCAAGGAATGGAAGACTGCCGACGAGGCGCTTACCAAGTCTTTGCACTTCAAGCCCAACAACGTGAACAGTTACATCAACCGCGCCCTGGCACGCATCAACATCAACAACCTCCGAGGAGCGATGAGCGATTACGACAACGCCCTCGACATAGACCCCAACAACTTCCTGGCCCACTACAACCGTGGACTGATGCGCGTGCAGTTGGGTGACAACAACCGAGCCATCGAAGATTTCGACTTCGTCATCAAGATGGAGCCCAAGAACTTCATGGCCATCTTCAACCGAGCCTTGTTACACGATAAAGTGGGCGACCTGAAGGCGGCTATCCGCGACTACACGACAGTCATCAATCAGTTCCCCAACTTCTGGACGGGTCTGTCGTATCGTGCAGGCTGTTACCGTCGGTTGGGAATGACAGCCAAGGCCGAGCTCGACGAGTTCCGCATCTTCAAGGCTCAGATGAACAAGCACTTAGGCATTCAGCCCCGATGGAGCGCGAAGACCAAGAGGGCCATGCGCAAGCGTTCGGAGATAGACCCCAACAAGTACGCCTCGCTCGTGGTCGAAGATGCGCCCAAGTACGAGCATGAGTACAAGAGCGAGTATCGTGGAAAGGTGCAGAACCGTGTGGTCGAAGCCGGCTATCTGCCTATGTATCAGTTGTCTTACTTCCCCAACAACAAGAGTCTGAGCACCATTCAGGCTTACGACAAGGAGGTGGACGCCTTCAACATGACCCTCGACAAGAAAGCCAAGCACAAGCTCTACATCGTGTGCAGCAAGGACCAGCTCAACGAGGCCGAGTCGATGGAGCTCTTCTCCATGATCGATCGCCTGTCGGCCGAGCTCAGCGTGGCAAAGAGCGACGCCGAGAAAACCCACCTGCTGTTGCTCCGTGCCGTGGCCCATTCCGTGTTGCGCGATTTCGAGGCGGCCATAGCCGACTTTACCGAGTACGTGGGTCGTGGAGGCAAGAGCTCCATAGCCTACTGGCAACGTGCCGTCTGTCAGACTGAGCTCGACGAGTTCAACCTCTCCGAGGGCAAGGGCATTACCAATCTCCATTCTGCCGAGGCCGACTTCAGCGACGCCATCCGTCAGAACGGCACCAACGCCTATGTGTATTACAACCGTGGCAACCTGCATGCAGGGCGCAACGAGCTGTCCAAGGCCATCGACGACTATTCCATTGCCATCCGCATCGACTCCAACCTTGCCGAGGCTTACTACAACCGAGGCATTGCCCGTTCGAAGTCTGGCAACAAGCAAGCCGCCATCCAGGATCTTTCCAAGGCTGGCGAGCTGGGACTCTACGATGCTTACGCCGTCATCAAGCGACTCAACAAGCAGAAGTAGGGGAGTTAGAGAAAACTAAAAAAATAAGAAATACATTTATAAATATATATGGTTATTTATCACTTAAAGAAAGCAAAAGTATGGTGCACACTGGCCATCCTTTCAGCCAGCCTACTGGCTCCCATGCAGACGAAGGCCCAGCGAGTGGCTGTCAAGACCAATGCCCTCTACTGGGCGGCCTCTACTCCCAACCTCGGAGCAGAGTTCAGGGTCAATCGCCACGTCACCTTCAATTTCGAGGCAGCTTACAACCGCATCAAGGTCTTTAACATCGACACTCGTGGCGCCATGATCACGCCAGAGGTGCGTTACTGGTTCAGCGCCCGTCCGCAGACAGGTCATTTTGTTGGAATTGCCGGCATAGGATGCCACTACAACTACGAGCGTGGGGGCAATCGCCATAAGGGCGACCTCTATGGTGGAGGCGTTACCTACGGCTACAGTTTCGTGCTGTCGCGACGATGGAGTCTTGAGACGACCCTTGGAGTGGGAATGGCTCACGTGCAGGAGATGAGTTGGGACAAGGACGAGTATGAGCCCGGCGAGGCCAATGTGAAAGGGTGGCGACCTATCCCCATCAAGGCTGGTGTAACCTTCGTGTATCTGATTAAGTAAAAAGCACAATTCCCTGGAAGCCACACACATACGAATGCTTTCACGTGTATAGTTCTCTTTTTTATCAGCATAAGATTTCACAAATTTTTATCAGCATAAGATTTCACAAAAACGTATGCATGAACATACTTATATATACATACAAAAAATAAGATAAGAATGCAATTTATGACTACTCATAACTTATTATTCATGAAGCCTCTTCGCTCCATTACTTTTCTTGTCGCCCTCTTCTTGCTTACCATTTCGGACGTCTCCGCACAGGAGGTGATGCGAGTGCTGGGTACGGTAGTTGTCAAGTCGGACGGCTCACCCTGTATCGGTGTCAACGTTTCCGACGCCTCCACACGCCGTGTGCTTGCCATGACCGATGTCGACGGAACCTTTGCCGTCAACGTGCGTTCCAATGCCCGTCTGCGTTTCTCCATGGTGGGTATGAAGACCAAGGAAGTGGACGTGAAGGGCAAGTCGCGACTGCGCGTGGTGCTCGAAGAGGAGAGTGTCTCGCTCAAGGAGGTGACCATCTCGCAGAAGCGCATTACCGACAAGATCCTGCCCGAGCCAACCGACATCGAGGTAAGAGGCAACTATTTCTATGTGAAGACCCGTGTACGTGTGCCCCGCGAGATGTTCTCGCACAACACCCGACTCGTGGTTCAGCCCGTGCTCAACAACGCCACCCGCAAGCAGGTGACCCTCATGAAACCGATGGTGTACGACGCACGCGAGTATAACGAGACGCAGAACCGACTCTACAACTTCGACCTCAACGACTCGCTTGCCGGCGACCCTCTGGCACGCTACATCACCGTGAAGAGCGAGCAGACACGTGAGAAAGGCCGCCCAAACGACATCATAGGCTACAACGACTCCATCTACGTGGAGCACGTGAAGGACGACTTCTCCTGCGACGTCTATATGGCCATCGAGAACTACAACCGCATCCTCTACCGCGACACCACCATCATCGCCCGTGGAACCGTCACCCCCCCCTGCGCTTCCTCGACTACAGCTTTGCCGCCCACGAACTTACCGACTCAGCCTACTTCCCCAAGAAGGAGGTGCAGCTTCGCGACAGTCAGGGCAAGGTGAACCTCCGTTTCCCCGTGGGCAAGGCCGTCTTCGACAGCAACGACCCGCAGAACGCCTCCGAGATCGACAAACTCCGTCAGCAGATAGAGACCATTTCCCAGTCGAAGGGCGCCTCGCTCAGCTCGCTCGAGCTCCGAGGTCAGTCGTCGCCTGAGGGACGCTACTCCCGCAACATGAGTCTGGCCAAGATGCGTATGGACTACGCCCTCGGCTTCCTGAAGCGCACCCTTCCTGCCGACATGACCCAGGGAATGACCTTCACGTCCGACGCCACGGTGGCTCCCTGGTCGCGTGTGGCCGAGATACTCCGCAAGGACACCCTTGCCAGCGAGGCCGACAGGGTAGAGGCCATCCTGGCTGCTCATCCTGGCAATATCGAGGCCCAGGGCAGAGCCATCCAGCGTCTGCCTTTCTATCACAAGATCATCGCCACCCGCTGTCTGCCCCAGTTGCGCCGTGTGGACTACACCCTGCACTACAACGTTTACCGCACCCTCACCATCGACGAGATTGCCCAGCTCTACGCCCAGGACTACAGCCAGCTGTCGAAGTATGAGTTCTTCAAGCTTTACCGTGCCGAGGCCGACACAGCGAAGCGCGTCGCCATGATGCGCCAGGCACTCGAGGTGTACCCCTCGTTCATGGCAGCAGCCAACGACCTCTCTGTGCAGCTCATCAACCATCGCCAGTACGACGCCTCCCTGTTGCGCCCCTTTGCCGGAGCGGGTGCCCCTCAGGAAGTCAACGTCAACCAGCTCATCACCCTGCTCAACGAGGGCCTTTATGCCTCTGCCGACTCCGTGGCCCATTTCGTCAACGACAACGAGTCGACCCACACCATACTGGCCGTCAACGCCGTTCTCAACAGCCGTTACGATGCCAAAAACTACGCCACCATAGCCAAGACCGGCAAGCGCAACGAGGTGGTGATGCTCCTTGCCATGAAGCTCGACGACGCAGCTCTGCGCATGAGCCGTCAGTTGCCCGACAACGAGGCTGTGAGCCACTATCTCCGTGCCATCTGTCTGAACCGTACCAACGACCCCACCGAGGCCTACGAGGAGCTGAAACGAGCCTTCGCCATGGACCCCTCGCTCAAGAAAATCGCCAAGACCGACGGCGACGTGACCGACCTCCTGTCTACGGATAAACAACAATAAACACACACACAGATCATCATGAAAAGAAAAGATTTCATCCTCATAAGCGCCCTCATCATGGCGGGCGCACCCCTCACCGGTAAGGCGCAGCTCTCGAAGAGCGCTCTCGACTATATGTTGCAGCGCCCACAGGTCACCAAGTCGTACAAGGACAAGAATTTCATGGACCATCTGTTCATGGATTTCGGTTTCGGAGGCAATCTCATGGGCCGCCACAACGTCAAGCTGGGTCCCACCGCCGAGATGGGCTTGGGCGACTGGATCTCGCCCGAACACGCAGGGCAAACGCATCAAATCATTTACCTTTTAACATATAGATATTAATGTTGTATCTTATTGAATATTAACTATTT
>OIWV01000522.1_pt1 | contig 37266 bp, 30 predicted proteins | sample 1587751 | NCBI WGS metagenome assembly OIWV01 (sample SAMEA3888913, study PRJEB22519) | human gut metagenome | biome: human gut; feature: human-associated habitat; material: faeces | place: Denmark | collected 2010
TGCTCCATCATATAGAAAGCAAAGTCTTCAAAGATACGGTAGTCACGATTCTGATAGGCAGAAGGAAATGTCATTTTCGCAATAGGCTTACGCCCCAATCCAAGATGGTATTGTTTTGCTCTATGTGCTTCAAAAGCAACAATCAGATCTCGTAAACTCTCTCGATTACTCAGTAGACCAAACATCATTGCAAGCAATTGATTCCAACAAGTGAAATGCTTCACATAACGGTTTCCATCATACTTGTCAACCAAATGGCGAAACTTGTTATTGTCGAGAAATTCTATCAATTGGGCGAAAACGTATTTGTCTTTGTTCATTGTGCAGTATCATTGATAACTGCAAAATTACAAATTCAAATCGTCGCACTCTTGGAAACTCTTGCAAAAGACTGTATTTCAATTATTTCAAAGAGCGATTAGTCCGCTTTTACGGGACAGTAGTGAACTCTCTTAATTATGAAAGGCTATCTGGTGATAAAACAGGATTATCCTCAGTAAGAGTCTATGAACAGTACCGAATAGAATTTCAAGAGGTAATAGAAGCAGGTCAAACAATCGCAACAATATGTAATATAACGGAGTTGTCAAATCATTATAAATAATAGAGCTATGAGTAATGACAAAAAAACAGATTTGAAAATGCGGGCTAATGATATAATTTCAGCTTTCCCTACACATCCTGGTGAAATTCTGAAGGATGAAATAGAATATCGTGGTATTTCTCAACGTCAGTTGGAGGATGAGATGGGTATAGCATATTCTGCCTAGAATAAAATATTGAATGCTCGCCGTCCTGTAACAGAAAAGACGGCTTTGCTCTTTGAGGCAGCTCTTGGAGTAAATGCTGAGCCTTTGTTAAAAATGCAAATGAGATATAGTCTGCAATCAACCAAAAAGGATTCTTCTTTTACGGCAAGATTGGCAAAGGTAAGAAAAATAGTTGTAGCCTTGTGATATTTGCTTGAGGCGAAATTTTGTTTTTATTTGAATTTATATTTCTAATAAACAGAGATACAAAAAAACATGAAGGGCAGGCTGCAGATCCGTAGCTTGCCCTTCATGATTAATATCTTTTTTAAAAGCTTTTCCTTTCTTAGAATCGCTTTCTTTAAAGCATCTTTTCTTAGAACTTCTTTCCGAAAGCGATATTGCAGAAAGTCTTTAGCAATATCTTGGCGTCAAACCACCAAGAACGATGCTCCAGATAGTAGAGATCGAGTTCCAGACGTCGCAGCATCTTCTCCATCGTATCCGTATAACCATTATAGAGGGTGGCATAGGAAGTGACGCCTGGACGAATCTGATACAGGAACTGGTATCGTGAATCGTGCTCCATGATCTGGTCGATATAGAACTTCCTTTCTGGTCTCGGACCGATGAACGCCATATCCCCTTTGAACACATTCCACAGCTGAGGAAGCTCGTCGAGGTGATGAGCCCTTAGGAAACGTCCCACTTTCGTAAGTCTCGGGTCGCCCTTTATTTCCAATAAGTCGGGCCCGTCCTTCTCTGCATCAATCCTCATCGATCGGAACTTATAGATGTAGAAAGGCTTGCCATTCAGACCTATCCTTTCCTGCTTGTAGATGACAGGAAGACCATCTTCCCATCTGATGCAAAGCGCACAAATAAGCATGAGCGGAGAAAACACGACGAGGCACATACCCGCTATGATAAAGTCTGTCGTTCTTTTCATTTCTTTGCTTTTTGTATTCGATGGGTTGTGAATATATGGAGTAGGGTGTATGTAATGATGTCAATACATAGAATCCAAGTGAAGTTGCATCCGATGTGGAACAGTAAAAGGTTGAAGATGATATATCCCAGTTGGAGCATCAGAATGGCAATGAGAGCCTGATGCTGGTTCATTCCTAATGACATGAACTTATGATGTATATGACTTTTATCAGCATCGAAGATAGGCTTCTTATAGTGTATTCGATGAATGATAACCCTTATCACATCAAATGTGGGAACAATCAACAGACTGTATGCCAGTACGATTCTTTCTGAAGATAATGGCATGATATGGGGATTATGCATCATAGATTTTACAAAGAGAAATCCCATGATGAATCCTAAAGTCAGGCTTCCTGCATCACCCATAAATATCTTACGGTTCTTCTCGGGATTTCCAAACAAATTGAAACGTAGATAAGCGATAAGCACACCTACGAGGCCTGCAATCAATATGCAGTAGGCAGTCAAGTCGGTTAAGAAAAATATGTATAAGAATCCTGTCAGTCCGATGATAGATAGTCCCGCAGAGAGTCCGTCTATTCCGTCGATGAGGTTCATGGCATTATCCACAAACACCAACAGCAAAACTGTGAGTACAGCGCCTATATAAAAAGGTATCTCATAGATACCGAATAATCCATATAAGTTGTTGATGTATAGACCACATGCTGGCAGAATACTTGCAGCAATGATCTGAACAGCAAATTTGATTTTAGCATCCAGACCTATGAGATCGTCAACAATACCTACCGAGTATATAAGCAGAAGGCTGATGAGTAATCCTAAAGTCCATGTGCTCACCTGCAGTTTTTGTCCTTGTGCTTCCGAACTCATAATCAGAGTAACAATAAGGAAAGACAGTAACATGCTGGGAGTAAAGGCAATACCACCCAAACGTGGAATCAAACATTTATGTACCTTTCTTTGGTTGGGTATATCGTATAGTTTCTTTTCTTTACAGAAATTGAGCAGTACTGGGATAAAAATAAATCCACAGATTGTGCTCATCGCAAAGGCACCTATGACAGGGAGGATATAGTGTATCATTGTTGTTCTATTTCTTTATTATTCCGTTTTGGATTGTGTGTATTTACTTTTCTTTATATATATAACCCCTAACTTTAACAATTATTGCATAGTAATCAAAAAAATGAATTTTTTGTTGTAAGTATGTATAAAATGTTTCCTCTTTGTTGGTCCAATGAGCATGGTTCATCATACTTTAGTTCTGCCATGGTGCGAAAAGATGCGTATAAGCGAACGATTAATTTCTGATGTTTTCATTAAAAATATTTGGATGGTATTGAAAAAATGTGTATTTTTGTGCTAAAATATTAGCAATATGAACAATCCAAAGCGCATCCCATACGGCATGATGAATTTTGTGGCGTTGAGAGAAGAAAACTGTTATTATGTGGACAAGACGAGGTTTGTTGAAGAAATAGAGCATGCCAACATGTATTTCTTCTACATACGTCCTCGTCGTTTTGGGAAGAGTCTTACCCTTTCAATGTTGCGTCATTATTATGATGTGAATGAGGCTGATAAATTTGAAACATGGTTCAAAGGATTGTATATAGGTGAGCATCCTACACCTTTGCATAACAGCTATTTAGTACTGTATTTTAATTTCTCTGTTGTCAATGGAGAAATTAGTTCCTATAGAGAGTCTATGGATTCGTATTGCAATACGGTCTTTACTTCTTTTTGTGAGAAGTATTCACGGCTTTTGCCGGAAGATGCCTTGATAAAACTGAAGGAGAAAAAGGGAGCAGTAGAACAACTTTATTGTGTGTGTGACCTTTGTGACAAAGCAGGTCAAAGTCTCTATCTCTTCATCGATGAGTATGATCATTTCACTAATACAATACTTTCAGAGGTTGCGCGTCAAGATGACTATGCTTCGGAGACACATGGTACAGGATATCTTCGCTCCTTCTACAACGCAGTTAAGTCAGGTACAGATTCAAGCATCAAGCGAGTATTCCTGACAGGAGTGAGTCCTGTGACGATGGATGATCTTACAAGCGGTTTTAATATAGGAACCAATTATTCACTCGATTCTCGTTTTAATGAGATGACAGGATTTACAGAGGTAGAAGTACGTGCCATGCTGCAAGAGTACTCAGAATATTATGATTACAATCATTCTATTGATGAATTGATTCAGATAATGAAGCCTTGGTACGACAACTATTGCTTCGCCAAAGAGTCTTACGGAAAAACTACAATGTATAATTCCAATATGGTTTTGTACTTTATGGATAAATATCTCAATAATGGTTGTGTGATTCCTGAGGACATGTTAGAGGAGAACATCCGTATTGATTACAATAAGCTTCGTATGCTTATTCGTAAAGACAAAAATTTTACCCATGATGCATCTGTTATTCAAGACTTGGTAACTTGTGGCTTTGTCGTAGGTGAGTTGAAGGCAGGTTTTCCTGCAGAGAGAATCTGTGAGCCCGACAATTTTATTAGTCTTTTGTACTATTTCGGTCTTGTTACAATAGCAGGAACTTTTCGTGGAAAGACCAGGTTTGTGATACCTAATGAAGTTGTGCGTGAGCAGGTTTTCAAGTACCTGTTGGATACTTATGATGAGAACGGATTGTCCGTAGATGTCCGTAAGCACGACGGATTAGAAGAAGGATTGGCTTATGATGGTAATTGGAAACCCTATTTTCAGAACATATCAGACACCATTTATCTTTTTTCCTCACAACGTGACAAACAGAAAGGCGAGTCGTTTGTACATGGTTTTACCTTGGCAATGACTTGCCAAAATCAGTTCTATAGACCAGTATCAGAATACCCTAATCAGGAAGGGTATGCCGATATTTTCCTCTTGCCATTGCTTGACATTTATAAAGATATCCAGCATTCCTACGTGGTAGAATTGAAATACGTGAAGTCAAATGCTTCAGAAGCAGAGATAGAAGTAAAAACTCATGATGCGGAGAAACAAGTATGTAAGTATGCAGAAACCGAAATGGTAAGGTTGGGTGCGAGGAGCACTCATCTCCATCGTATTGTGATAGTATATCGTGGAGTCGAAAGGTTGTATGTAAAGAATTATAGATTAGCTTGGTTGTCGATAGACTCAGTACTATTTAAAAAATTGATTACGCAAATACCCTTCACCCTTAACCTTTTTGCTCGGAATGCCGATATACACAGGGGCTTCCGAGAAAAAGATTAAGGGTATTTTGCATATTCAATTTCAGAAAATTGAAAACGACGCAGACAAGAGAAGTCAAACAGCTTAGAGCAAGTTACACGTAGAGCAGCTTGCTTATGCTTTTGCTGATTATATCATGTTGTCTTATTGCATTTTTTGAATCGAGTCATTTTTTTATTTTGTGACTGCATTGCGAAGTTTGCTGTTATATACGGCTTTAATTATTTTAGTAGGCATCAGTCTAAATGCCAGTCGCATAAGTGGGTATATGTATTTGAGTGTAAATACCCCATCAAGCAGAAAAATTCCATGGCTATAAGCTTTAAATTCACTCCATGCTTTTTGTCGTCCACGACGTTTCATCACGGAGTCATTGCGTCTGAAATTAAGGACAATATCAGGAATATTGTTGATGACAACACCAGACGATACAGCCTCAAACCAGAGTGTAACATCCTCACATATAAAGAATTTGTTACTATATCTGAATCCTTTATCAAAGAAACTGCGTCTAAACATAACTGTAGAATGTGCAAGAGGCGAAGCTTTATGGATACTTTTCCTAATTTCCTTTATAGTCTGTGGATATTGACGTGTCTTGTTGAGTTTGCCTTGGTCATTAAACTCTCTTAATGAACCACCCAGAATTTCAACATCAGGATGAGCATTCATATATTCTTCTTGAAGTTTGAGTCGGTCAGGCAATGCAATGTCATCAGTATCCATCCTGGCTATAAGGTCTCCCTTACAAGCCTCTATGCCATCATTAAGTGAAAGTGCAAGTCCCTTGTTTTGTTTGTTTTCTATGATGGTTAATTTGTCACCTATAACATTTTGCCATTTGCTAAGTATACCATACAAAGCTGTTGTTAAAGGTCCATCCTCCACCAACACAATTTGGTCAGGCTTTCTTGTCTGCTCTGTCCAAATACTACGCATGGCCTCGTCTAAGTAATTTGGCTGTTCCTTGATGTAGGTTGACATTAAAACTGATATGGTCATAATCTCACATATTTAGGTGTTCATTATTACATTTAAAGATGATGGAATTATATCTTAATCCAATCGTCCGGCATTTCAAATAAAGAATTGGGAATATTATTCCATTTCTTAGGGCAAATAACCATCTTGTCAATGTTTTGATTCAACCATGCTCCCCACCACGAAAAAGATGAATTAGCAATAATATTATTATTACATTGGCTCATCAAGTATATATCTTGGTAGCTATTCTTGCCATGGTTCCAATCAACGTAGATAACATTGCATTCATTAAGAAATGATGACAGATTTTCCTTACACCACATTATATCATTGCTAAATACGCAGAATGTGTCTATTTCTTTTATTTCTTTTATCCGTTCTATTGCCTTTAAATAATAATCTTTGGTGCATATATTGCCATAAAGGGTATTATTAATATAATCACCTCTACGCACATGTATACTGACGCTTTTTTTATTTTTCAGAAGTTTACCATATTCTATATTTTTCTCACTGACAGTTATAGGGCAGAATGTAGCCAACACTTTTTTTCGGATATCTTTAAAATATCGCTCGTTTTGCCAATATCCATCATAATAGCAGTTGCCATTTTGTGTAAATACAGAAGTAGTAAATTCTTCATTTTTAGGTTCTGTCAACATTGATTTTCTTTTTGGCAGAATTCTTTTAGCAATTTGCCAAAAACGATAATTCAAATATGGATATGCAATCTTTGCTTTTTCTATAAAAGAGGCTTCTTTAGCATCTATATGAAACAGCTTGTTCAATTCATATCCATTATGCAGAGGATAAGCGCAAAAGCAAGATGTATCAATCTTGATTTCTTCGTCAGGGAAATGTTCTTTTAGCGCCAAATAAAGTGCATATTGGAACATCTGGTTTCCTAACCCGCCTAATATTTTTACAATTTTCATTTTATCACTTTTAGCCTTTAATTACTTTCCATCCACTTTTGCAATTATCCATAAACTTGGTTCCGAATATAGCCCAAATAGAACTTAATATAAAACCGAGTAATGTATATAGCATGACTTTTACAGCTCTACCGGAATTAGCCTTGTTTGGAAAATATGCAGGTTCCAATACAACAAAAACAGGCTTGGCATCTTGAACCTCCATCAGCGCACTGATTCTTTGCTTTTCTATTGTGTTGTAGGCGTCTTGAGCCAAAATAGCATCTTGCTCTATACGGTCAATGTTGCTTTTGATACTTTGTAATTCTACAAAAAAGTTTTCGTCAGCAGCAGCTGCATATTTTTTCTGTAAGTTTATTAATCTAACTCTTGCTTCATCAGATATTTTTGTGTAATATTTAAGTTTTTCTTTAGCCTTGAGTGTTTTATAATCTATAACCATGTCCTGCAATCTACAACTGATAGTGTCTGCTATTTGCTGAGCGACAGCAGGGTCATCAGCAGTAAACGAGATAGTGGTAATACCTGTTTTTTTATTGATTACTACATCAACTTTCTTCTCTAAAGACTTCAATATGTCTTCTTGTTTTTTTGTATAATGAGTTATATCAATTTTATTGATGTTGCCGTTAGGTTCATTTTTAGTGAGATGTAACATTTTCTTAATTCCGCCCATCAGTTTATCCTTCCATGTCAGTCTGCATGGATCTGTATAATAGTCGTACAAGGACATTTTGCTTTTCTTTGTTTCTTTTCTCACCTTGCTTTTTTCGCTTGGCATAACATCTACTTTCAGCAATGATGCAAGAAATGGTTTACTTGTAGCCATTTCTGGAAAAATGGTTACATTGTAGGCTCCTTCTTCTGAACCAGCAGCTGTACTTAAGTCCATAAAACTTGACAAACTGTTCATCAACGAGCTTTTCATATCTTGTTCTTGTTCTGGAACAACTACTTCACTTGCCGTATAATCTCTGTCAGCAGTGTAAGCTGATATGATACCTATTATACCAAATATAAATGTCGTGATGATGACAGTTAGTTTCTTTTTATAAAGATTTGCTAACAATGGCAGAATGTCAATGTTGATCTTCTGAGAATTCAGTTCTTCTTTTTTGTATAATTCTTCGTCTTTCATTATTTTATTTTTTTTATAAATTCAATAATATAGAATGCCTCTTTTTTGAATAATATGGCGAGCAGGGAAATTGATAACATATACCAAACTATGGCAGAATAAACTCCGTAGTAATAATAGCATATTACAAATCCTATAGTGTTGCCTATTTCCATCCAAGTTAATCGGCCGAGTTTTAAAGAGTATTCTTTATAAAGTGCCCTTTGCATAATTAATACTTTGACTATTTCTGCTATCAAAATACTTAAAGCCATGAGGTCTATGTTGTGTAGAGCTATGGCATAAGCATAACAGATAATTGCACAAAGTACAGTAATTATATTTATATACAAGAGCTTTTTTATTTTACCTAAATTCTTAAAATAAGTGTTGTAGAGAAGAACGACTCTGGTTTCATAGCATATACATGGTGCTGTAAAAGCCAAGAACTTCAGGGATTCTTCATATTTAGGTAGCCAGTTGAGAACAAAGAAATACATCACAAAGAAAATAATATAAAACACCATTGGCAAAAGTGTCATAACAAAGTCCATCTTTTCAAATAGTATGGCTTGTGCCTCTTTTCTTATTCTTTTTAGAATTGGGAAAAGGACATATCCTATCTGTGATATAAAAAATAAAAGGAAAGATGCTATAGTTATTGAAAATGAGAGTTTTGAAAAAACTTCGATATTCCAATAATGTTCTACAGCTAACCTGCATAGACCCATAATTAATATTGAGACGAAATTTGCCAACATGAGTATGAATCCAATCTTGCAAACCGTGGCTATACTTGTGAACAATTTTTTGTCAGGTATCTGAATAGAAGCGAACAATCTACATCTATGTATAGCCATGATGCAAACTACGAGGTGAGCCAATGTGTATGAACACATGATGTTGCTTGCATTCTCATTGTGGATAAAAATGAGGTAAAGCACTAAAACCGACATAATTAATTTATCAATAATGACCGTTTTTGATACAAATGGTATTTGATCTGTAGCCATCATGGCCATAGTGATGATTTTATATGTATTCTCGATAACTAAATAGGCAGCAGTCCACAAAAAGATGATTAAATACTTCTCACTTTTGCATAACAAGAATGAGAAAAGGACAACCATTAAAGAGATGATCAGTTGTACAAAAAACATGGATTGAATTTGAGGAATCCATTCTTTTCTGTCAATACTCTCCCAGTACTGTCCTCCAAGTTTTAAGTATACACCATCTCCATACCCTAAATGCATTACTCCAACATAGCTTGCCCAAAGCAAAAAATATTGCCAGTAACCGAATTGCTCTACGGAAATGTATTTAGGTAAAATAAAAGAAACTATGATACTGGTCAATAGGGAGACACCTTGTGCTCCTATTGTCCAAAATGAATCTTTTATGAAGTTTGAAAATATACTCATTTAGCTTCTTCTTTATTTATCAGTCGCTCTAACCATTCATCAAAGGAATATTTCTTTTTTATATTTAACGGATATTCCTGAGTTGGCTTTTTTAAAAACGTTTGAAGTCCAGTTATATTGTTTTGATTTAATATAAATATGTTCGAACAGTTTCTGAAATCTTTATTTTCACTTAGAAATTGATTGGTTGTTACTATTTTTTTATTGAATAACAATCCTTCCATAATTCTGAGTGTAAGACCAGATTGTGCTTTTTGAACTACATCCAATATTGCATGGGTATTGTTTGTCAACTGACACAATTTTATATAGTCAACTTCACGTGAGTACACTCTTGAGTACAAGGACTTGAAGTTATCAACGATTCTAAAGTCGCATCGAATGCCATAAGCCTTCAATTGGTCCTTTAGGTGGAGTATAAAGTCTTTTCTCCCTTTGTCTGTGCCGATAAACAATAGGTCAGATGTCTGCTTTGAAGTTGGGAGATTCTTTGTGTTTTCAAGGAGAAGAGGGTTGTAAAAAGTTGCACCATACTTTAAACCGTACTTCTTAGCGTCTTCTTCCATGAATGTCCATATTTCCCATCTGCTTGATAAAAGTTTGTAATCATCTGAGAAAAAAACGGGATTGAGCAGATACAAGATTAGCCTTGCTTCTTTAGATGCTTCTTTCTCAATTTTATGACAATATAGTGCATAATTTGCGAATGTGTCAAAAATGATTATAGTTTTAGCATATTTGCATGATAATGTCCACCCTTTTATCTCACGAGTGTTAGATATTAACATAGAGAAAAGTGGTAGCTTCCTTAAAAAGCGTAAAGCCTTTGAAAGAGGTTTTCTTATATAAACCTCTTTCACATATAAACCATATAAATATTTATTTATGGGAAAATCTATGAAAATGATTTCTGAAGTATTCATTTTTGTTAATTGTCGTCTTGAACTTGATTTAAATATATTGCTTTTCTGCGAGCTACAACATTGTTGTCAGGTGTCTCGAATATGCTATAATATGGGACAAATAATTCATAAAAGTAATATCTGTCTGATGATGGTTTTGTTGACACTAAATTTGTAACATCTACAAAGTAATATCTCATAAAGGCAATTGTTAGCAATGTGCAATATAAGCCAGTAATAATTTTTTGTCGCATTACATACAAGAATTCTACAAGAGCAATATAATAAAACAAATTATATGAGTTACATATTCTGTTTACAAATACAGGCATCATTAGACCTATAATATGTAGGCAAAAAAACATTTTTAAACCTATATATACTTTATAACTAACATGACCTTTAACATTTATAATTATAAAATAAACAAATAGAATTTCAATGATACTTCTTATTAATCCCAGTACAGAACCAATTGCCATTTTAGAGTAGAAGTCTGTAAATGTGTCAATTCGACTTTCTGGTAAAAAGAACAATAATTTGCTTAAAATTAACGGATTTGCAAAAATGAGCAAAACAACTGCAAGCACAATTGTAAATCTTGTAGTAAATTCTTTTGTTAGTATGAGAAGAAAAAATGGCAATATAAAGTAGAATGCAGCTGCATCATGAAATAAAAATGCAAGAATACATAATCCGTAATATTTTAGCCATTTATGTTTGATTAAATACCCAAATGCAAAATAAAAGATACAGATGGAAAAGGTCTCTCTCATAATCTCACAGTTGAGGTATAGGAATTGAAAGAGCAGGTAAACAATAGCAACTTCAAATTTTTTGTCTGTTTCTTTTTGAATGATATAGAAAGTCACAGGGTTGACAATGCACGCCAAAATAATCTGAAGCACAAAGAACTCTGGATATATTGATTTTGCCAAAACATTGATTAAAATCCACAGAGGCTGATAGCGGAATAATGCAAAGTGGAAAACAGTAAACTCATCTATAGTAGGGTAGCGGTCAAAGTCGCTCATATAGGTTTGTGTATCGCCTCCGACAACAAGACGCAATCCTGCTACTAAAATCAAAAGAACACACTGCCCCCAATACCAAGTATTGCTGCCCAAAAAAGGAATCTTGTTCTTCAATAAGATGGGTAAGCAAAATATGATAATAAGAAATAAATATATCATTTGCTATGATTGATTATTATTTGTTATAGTACCATTGTAAAGGAGCATATTTGAATGGACGCAAAAGGTAATCTTTCGCAAGTCTTTTGAATATGGCTATTATGTGTCGTTTTGTTGTTTCTTTTGTTTCTCCTTTTCTCAAACGGGTTGCTCTTATAGCTTGCTTAAAGATTAAATCACAGTCTTCAATATGTTCCCATTTAGTCAATATTTTCTGATTAAAATTTCCATTGCTTGTATATTTGTATACCAGTGCGGAGTATAATGCTTGATCATGTCTGTTCTCGATAAAGGAGCTGTTTTCAAATTGTCGTTCCACCTGATTGACATCTTTAACCATTTCAGGATGCTCCATCATTAGATTTCTCCATTCTGTAAAGAATTGTCTTGTAAAAGGTGTAGCTTTTAATATGATGACTGTAGCAAGATATTGATAGCATTTTCCCCAGTTTTGTGGATTTGATTTCTTAAAATATTCCAGGATATTCTTTCTTGACCATTTGTCATTACGTTGATATATCCTCTGTGCTAAAATATCGTGTTGCTCTAACATCTTAAAATATTCATGCCATTCTCTGCTTTTATAAAGTGAACAGCCTGCATCGCAATAGACAAGATAATCACCATCTTTCATCTTTGCTAAAGTACTCTTTATAACATCAGGTTTCCAACTCCATAATCCTGCGCCCCTTTTCTCTTTAAAAACATCTGAGTTTTTAAGTTCTTCAGAGATATCTTTCTCTGAATATAGAATGATTTTATCGAAAATGTTCAAGTTGATGGCTTCTTGTTCTATTCTTTTTTTAGCCAGTTCAAACATTGAGTTTCCATATGTTATGAAGTATTTTGCCATTTTTGTTAAATAGTATTATACGCAAAATATGATAATAATATTTTTCTTATTACTAACTTATCCTATTGTCCAACCATAGACGTAAGCTATTATATTATATAATTTACAGTCTCATTTACAGTCTCATTTACAGTTTCTTTCCTTTTTTACGGTACATTGCTGATAAGTCGTTGAGATCCAAGCTATGCAATGTCTGAAACTGTTCTATCAAGAAGTAGTAATACATCTTGCGGATTGTGTTGTTGGGATTTGCTGTGATTAGAATCTTGGCTTCCCTTTTTTGAAGATCTCTACATTTATGCGATAGCCATATCCGGAAGGCTCGTTGCGTTCGGTGTTGGCTAATGATTTTTGGAGATATTCAATTGCTTGTTCTATTACGTCTCTTCTTGTAGCACCGTGAAGACCGCAAGAAGCAACTGGTTGGTCGTTGCCCATCAGCTCCATCTGTGCTTGTATTAATGTATGTAAATCCATAATTTTGTCTTTATTTTATTATATAATTGGTATACATATGTTGTTATTTTGTGAATTGTTTGCTATCTTCTCTTTCAAGAAGTTCCTTTCCCTTCTCTGTAAGCAAGTATTTCTGCTTAGGATGATGAGGTGAGTTTGGATAGAGAGGGGAAATATATCCTTTCTTGATGGCAGGAATAAGATAATTTACCATAAAGTTCTCTCTGTCTTTAAGCTTAAGAAATGCCATTATTTCTTTAATAGAAAAGGTATGGATTCCTATAGCGTGTAAGAGTTCTTTGCTTTCCTCTGAGCTTGTCGGGTACTTGTCGGGTACTTGTCGGGTACTTGTCGGGTACTTGTCGGGTACTTGTCGGGTGGAGGTATCATTTACAGTCTCATTTGTCTTTTGGCATCCTCTTGGCATGACAACAAGCACACCGCCCATAGTAGCCTCTAATTTAGGTGCTGGTAGCCCAGCATTCTTGAAGCCTGCTTGAATGATACCAATGCCTCGTCCCCACGATTCGATGAAACCAGCTTTGTAAAAAGCATTGGCTATATTGAGATTACGGGGCTTCGAGGTATGCTTGTGGAGTAATGTCTCAACTGTATAGTCCTCCGGTAGGTTGCCATCGTTCCAAAGCCAAATGTAATCGTTGAAGACTTTCATCTGTATCTGTACGCCTGTATAGTCTTTATGGATGATGGCATTATATAGAGCTTCGCGCAGGGCTTTCTCTGGAATTTCCAAAGGCTCTATACGCTGCATGCCTTCATAATGGATGGGGGAGATGAGGTACTTTGATTTTAGAGTTTCCATTACTCGGTCTGCCATCTGTATGATATTTCCTTCCACGATGTCTTGAAATATTAAATCGGTATCATCTTGGATAAAGCGACCTAAGCGGAAATCGGCACATGTGAAGAATCTTGCTGGTTCTTTGCCGAAAAGCAAAATGGCGGCATTTTTCAATTTGCCATCTTCTATTAAGTGGAGATTGTCCAAAACTTCCTCTGGAGTATCGTTTAGTGATTCCACAGGCATACGTTCGGCATCTACAGCCTTTCGTAAGAAGTATTTTATTGCTTTTGGATCTATATCGTCAAGGGTGGCACGCTCGTTGATGAGGTCATCCCATGAACGTCCCATTTTCTTGAGAATGAAGTGCTGGAGTGCGGCACCTTTGAGTTCTTGCTTGGTGGAACCTGATCGGTAGTGGTATATGCCTTTGTAGGAGATCGGTATATTGCTTGATTCTACACAGATCTCAATATAGTCAAGGCAGCCTTGGTGGTGAAGGTTGACATCGGACACAATCCCCAATGTCGTGACAATCTTGTTGGGAATGTCTTCCATAAGTTGTTTGCTGTTCTTGATGCCGACAACTTCCTTTTCGTCATTGATTCCAATGAAGATTCTTCCGCCATGTGCATTGGCAAAGCCGCATATCCATTTGAGGTATTCGTCTTTCCAGCTTTCTTTGTATTCTATGTCTTGACTTTCTTCTTGAAACATGTTGAATCGTTTGTCTTTACTGCAAATTTATTGCTTGCTTTTTGATATAGCAATTGCAGACGTAAGCAAATATATAATATGTGTATTTATATATATAATGCAAAAATATCTGATTTATTTTGTTTTGATTCAGATATTTTATATTTCTCCTATCTCTGTCGCATTACCTTGCTGGAATATGAGGTATATTCCGTGAAGTTGTGTTCCTGCGGATAGACTTTGAATATTTGTATCTGCTATGTATTTGTTTAATTGTTCTACAGCCTGTTCCTTTGCTGTCTTTGCTTCTCTATCCGTTGCCTTTGATGGAAGATACTTCAACTCTATGATATAGCTGTGGCGGAGGGTGGAGAATTTCTTTGTGTCTGCCAACAGGAAGAAGTCGCAATAGCCATGATTTGCCTCTATCTCTGGATGCGCAATGAAGAGCTTTGAAAGATGAAGGTAGGCGTTGAAATAACCTTGTATGTTGCGTTCTCCCTGAATGCCGTCTCTGATGCTGCTGTCTTTCCAATATGAACTGGAAAGATATTCAAATAGAGGTTGCCATTCTCCTTCTTGTGCTGCCTTACGGTACATTGCTGATAAGTCATTGAGATCCAGGCTATGCACTGTCTGAAACTGTTCTACCAGAAAGTCGTAATACATCTTGCGGATGGTGTTGTTGGGAATGACAAGATGAAGTGCATCAAGGTCGGTTCCTCCAATAGTCAACATTCCATAGTAGTACAATAGGCTGACGAAACGGTCAGGATTCATTACTTCCTCTGCTGCAAAAGAATCTGCAATAGAGGCATCAATAAAGCCTTTCTCGGCAATCTTCATCAAGACTCCTTTGCGGTCGCCATCCAGATGGTCGAGCCTTACGAGGTTCTTCAACTTGGCATAATCTGTACGACAACTTGGATCTGACATCTCCTTGGGAGCTTTTCCTGTTGTGATGAGGTTGTTGAGATAGTAGAGTACCATGTTGCTGTTGTACATGCTCGGATCGATATTGTATCTGTCTTCTGAAAAGCAGTAGTTGTCGTACCATGGTTTCATCTCTGCTATAATCGCATTGATCTTTTCATCCTCACTGATGGTGACTCCAATAGTATCATTCGTTTTGATAAGTCCTACAGATATGTAGTAGGATATCATTTGGCGTACTTCTTCTTCGCTGAAGCCTAACATCATGTTGAACCATGGATGAAGGCTGATGTTGGTGGCGATGTTGAAGCCACTGGTCAAATCGTTGAGGGTGATAGGACTGACACCCATAAAGAGAATACGTTCGAAGTTCGGTTTGAATATCTTGAAGGCATTGCGGTAAAAACCACTGCTATGGGTCATGTTATGATAGGTATCCTCGCCCAACTCATTGAGAACGGTGTTGGTGAAGTTGTCGTATTCGTCAATGATGAGATAAAGATGATAGCCTCGCTCCTTGGCTTCTTTGGACAGTATGTTGATTTTGTCCTTGGAAGTAGTGGCTGCCAAAGCCCATTCTACCGTGTCTTTTGTATAATAGTTCTGGTATTTTTGAACAAATTGATTCAGACAACTGCAACAGTATGTGTTGAAGTCGGTCTCAAGATTCTCTACTCTGTCCAAAACCTGGGAAAAGTCGAATTGCAAAATCTGAAACTTGCCTTTTGATTCTAAAGGATGTGTTTCTATCCATGTGCCTTGATATTCTTTTTCGATATCTTTGTTGGCGCAATCGAAGTAATCAGCTACCATTGACAAAAACAAACTCTTGCCAAAACGACGTGGACGTATCAAGAAGAGAAAATTTGAAATCTTCTCTAATAATGGCAAGTACATTGTTTTGTCAACAAAATACTTTTGACTTCTCTGTAGGGTCTTGAAGTCGGATATTCCTATTGGTAATCTCTTGATTGCTTCCATAATTTCTTTAGTTATTCATCACAACTTATTCCATTAACCAACGCATAGGATATTTCATAAGAACGGCTCCTTCGTTTGAGGTGTCATGCTCTTACTTCGTCATATTGGCGATGGTAGCTATCATGGCGGCGATGCTCGACATGCTGGAACCAAGGCTCATAGTCTCAGCAACACTCATCTTGCGCTTCAGCTTGGATGGGACAATGATTTCGCAACCTGGCTGGATGCGGGCGCCATGACTTACCTTTGCCACCTTACCGTTCATGTAGATGACGTATGCCTTGCTCTTAACTGCATCTGAGGCGAAGCCACCGGCCTCGTCTATGTAATAGCTTGCTCGCTTGCCCTTGACGTATGCCGCAGTGTTGGCGAACATAACAGCTCCATTAATCTTCACGGTACCATCGTATTGAGGTACGATGAGGCGGTCGCCCTCACGCAATACTAAGTCTTCGTCAGAGCCAGGATTCTTGAGTGCTTCTGCCAAGTCGATTCCTACTGGGTATTCGTCTGGAATATTGAACTTCTCGAGTTCTGCATTCTTGGCACTTTCGGCAGACTGCTGTATGGCGGAGCCGTTATTACTGCTGGCAGCCAACTGAAGGAGGTTCTTCTGCTGGTTTTCGCGTTCCTTTTTATAGATAGCGTACATCAGGTCGCGTTCTGTCTGGTTGGTGCGGCGAAGAAGACGGGCTCCCTTGATGTAGGCATGGTCGGTAGCACCGCCTGCCATGTGATACAGGTCGCTCAGACGTGAAGGGCGCTTGGTCATGGTGTAGGCACCTTGGAACACAACCTCTCCTTCGATACTTACATTTTGCTGTTCTGTATAACTTGGATTTTTGCGGATATAAACCTCATCGAATGGCATCAGGGTAAAGCCTGGTGTGCCGTTGATTACGAAACCGTCCTTCAAGGTGAGTTCGAAACTCTTGGCAATGATGCTGTCAGGACGCAATGCCTTCGGATTGTTGACTCGACGGCTTACGTTGACTTTCACTACAGAAGCCCTGTCGGTGAGTCCGCCTGCCTGAAGAACGAAGTCCTCGATGGTCTCATTGTCGGCATACTTGTATGTGCCAGGATAGTTTACTTCGCCACGGATGGTGATGGTGCGCTCTATCATCTTGTCCTGACGGGTAGGGATGAAGAGCACATCATTCTCCTTCAATGGGATGTCGGCCACCTTACCACTCATGATGCCTGCAATATCGACGCTGATTACCTCCAAAGAGCGGTCGGTCTTCATGCGATGCATTACGGCACGGGCTGTAAATGCTTCTTCAGTAAGTCCCTCTGCATGTTCTACGAGAGTGCGAACGCTGTTGATCTGTTCGCCCAAGTTGTACATGCCGGGACGGAATACGGCTCCCTTGATTTCTACGGTATTGGCATAACGTGGCAGGATAGAGTCTACGCTAACAGAGTCGCCATCAGCTATACGGAAGTTGGCGTAATCGAATTCTTCTACGTTGAATACTGAATACTCTCTGCCTGTCTTACGATTCACGCGAACGGCCTTGGTATAGGCATCTCCTGTAAAACCACCGGCATACTTGAGTACGGAGTTAAGGCTCTCGTTCTTCTTCATCTCGTAGAACATAGGGCGCTTTACCTTTCCGCTGATGTTGACCAAGCAGTCGTATGGGCCTACCACGATGACATCATTATCAGCCAAACGAACGTTGCCTGTCAGTTTGCCGTTGAGAATATAGTCGTAGATATCTACTACGGTTACAAGTCGGTTGTGACGATAAACCTTGATGTTGCGCAGGGTTCCGAGGTTGTTGGTGCCTCCTGCCATATACAGGGCATGGAACACGGTGGCAAAGGCTGATAGGGTATAGGTACCCGGTGCCTTTACTTCGCCCATCACATTGACCATGATGGTCTTGGTCTGGCCTACTGTCAGTTTCACACGGCTGCTGCGATAACGGCTTCCGAGTGTGTTGCGTAAGCGGGCATTGGCTTGTGCTACCGTCAGTCCACTGACATTGACTGGGCCATAACCCTCGATGGTTACTTCGCCATCGGGAGAAACTGTGCTCTGAATGGTGCGCTGAGATGCTCCGTAAATATCAATGATAACTGCATCACCTGGCCCCAGACGATAGTTCTGTGGGGTAGCGATGTTCATGTTAGGCTCGAAGCTTAACTCCTTGTTATTGAAGATGTCACGGCCGAAAACGCGATGTTTATCTTTAGCCTGCTGAGCCAACAACTGTTTGAGCATCTGTGTGGAATCGGGCACAATGCCATTCAACTCGTTCTGCATGTCGCCATATTCCTCGTCATTGCTGTCGTAAGTGTGTCTGTAAGAATAGTCGCGCTGGGCTTGCACACGATAGTTGGAGTAGTTGGCAGCTTCTTTGTCGGACTGTTTTCCATAGTCGGAACGTGTCTTGCCATTATTGCTGCGCAGACGACTTGTATTTCCTGTGCGGTCGGTAGCACTGGCCAAAGAACCTTGTTTCTGCATCTTCTCATACTTCTCACGAACTCGGCGAATCTGAGAAATGTCGACACCACGCTGCATCAGCTTGGTGACAATCTGCGAATTAGAGGTGCCTGCACTATGCTCCTTGGCTACAAAACTCATCACTTGATCATCCGTCATGCCTGACTGTGCCATAACTGAACTTGTAGACAGCAGCATGAGCGCAAAAATGATATATTTCTTCATTGTTTATTGTATGCTAATTTTTTAGATAATTATGCTATTAATATTCTATTCTTATTATTTAATAACTCTAAATCGTGTAATTTGTTGTAAAGGAGCATGGCTTTTTTTCTCAATACTGGCGGAGTGCAGCCAAAAGGTCGATATTTTCGCTCTTTTTGCCGACTGTGATACGCAGGCAGTTGCCACAAAGTTGCACATTGTTGCGATTGCGCACAATGATGCCCTGATTGACCAAATAGTTATAGATGACTGTAGCATCTGTCATCTTTGCGAGGAAGAAGTTGGCCTCTGTGGGGTACACATTCTCGCAGATAGGCAGGTCGGTGAAGGCTGCCATTACCTTGCCACGTTCCTGCAGAATGGTCTTCACCCAGTCGTCTACCTGGTAGGGATCTTTCAGAACCTCGAGTGCCTGCTGCTGGGTGAGGAGGTTGATGTTGTAAGGGTATTTCACCTTATTGAATATATCGACTATCTGCTTGCTGGCAAATGCCATGCCCAGACGGATGGCTGCACAACCCCATGCCTTACTCATAGTGTTGAGCACGATGAGGTTGGGATATTTTGCCAACTGCAGGCGGTAGGGGCGGGTCTTGGCAAAGTCGCCATAGGCTTCATCGACTACTACGATGCCGTCGAAGCGTGACAATACGCCATCAATGGTGTCGGGTGAGATGAGATTGCCGGTTGGATTGTTGGGACTGCAGAACCAGATAACCTTGGTATTCTCGTCGCAGGCTGCTAAGAGATGGTCGGCTGTGGTCTGGAACTGCTCGTTGAGCAATACTGGGCGGTATTCCACGTCATTGATGTCGGCACATACTTCATACATACCATAAGTGGGAGCTATGGCCACTACATTGTCCTTGCCTGGTCGACAGAACACTCTGTAAACCAAATCGATGGCCTCATCTGAACCATTGCCCAAGAAGATCTTGTCTTCTGCCACGCCCTTCACCTTACTGAGCTGTTTCTTCAATTCGAGCTGCAAGGGGTCTGGATAGCGGTTGTATGGGTCGTTGTATGGATTCTCATTAGCGTCGAGGAAGACGCGGGCTGTGTGACCACTAAACTCATTGCGGGCGCAACTATAGGGTGCCAAGTTCCATATGTTCTCTCGGCAAAGTTGTTTCAGTTCTTTCATTATGATTTTATCAGAAAATTGAAGGTAAAAAAGCATATGAAACGCTTCTTTACCTTTTTACTTTTTACTTTTTTACCTTTTTACTTTTCACCAAGGCTTTCCACTCTCAGTCGCATGGCGTTGGCGTGGGCTTCGAGCTGTTCATTCTCTGCCATTGTGACTACAGCCTTGCCGATGCTTCGGATGCCTTCCTTGCTGAGATGCTGGAATGTGATTTTGCGATTGTAGCTGTCGAGATTTACACCATTATATGCCAAGGCATAGCCATGAGTCGGCAAGGTGTGATTGGTACCGCTGGCATAATCGCCGGCACTCTCACAGGCATAGTTGCCTAAGAATACACTTCCTGCATTCACCACCTTCTCTGCCAACTGCTCGAAGTCGTTTGTGGCTATGATGAGATGCTCGGGAGCATAGGCATTGCTCAGGTCAATGGCCTCCTGCTTGTCTTTGACTAGGATGAACTTCGAGTTGTCTAACGATGTGTGTGCCATCTCCTTACGTGGCAAACGCTCCAACTGTTGTTCAACCTCTTTTACCACCTTAGAAATCATCTCTTCGGAGGTGGTAATGAAGAACACCTGAGAGTCGAAACCATGTTCCGCCTGCGACAACAGGTCGGCAGCGACAAAGACAGGGTTGCTGCTTTCATCGGCAATGACACAAACCTCTGATGGACCTGCTGGCATGTCTATCGCCACATCGTGTAGTGAGACATGCTGCTTGGCAGCCATCACAAACTGGTTGCCAGGACCAAAGATTTTATACACCTTTGGCACACTCTCTGTACCATAAGCCATGGCACCGATAGCCTGAACACCACCTGCCTTGAAAATCTTGCTGACTCCGGCTATCTTGGCAGCCATGAGGATGGCTGGGTTTACCTTACCTTCTGCGTTAGGAGGGGTACAGAGAACTATCTCCTCGCAACCAGCTATCTTGGCTGGTGTGGCAAGCATCAGTACGGTAGAGAAAAGAGGAGCTGTACCTCCAGGTATATAGAGCCCCACCTTCTGTATGGCGACACTTTTCTGCCAGCACTCCACACCAGGGCAGGTTTCCACTTTGCTTCCTTCAAACTTCTGACTTTCATGGAATCGGGCAATGTTATGATGGGCGAGCTCCAGTGCATGTTTAAGCTCAGCCGACACCATGTGTTCTGCTTCGTCCATCTCAGCCTCGGATACAGACAAACTGTCGAGATGGGCATGGTCGAATTTCTCTTCATAGCGCTTCACGGCTTCATCGCCATGATTTCTTACGTCTTCCAAAACTCCCTCAACAGTCGCATTGAGCTGCGATACATCGAGGTGCGGACGCTTAACGAGTTCCTTCCATTCTTCCTTTGCAGGATACTTTATTACCTTCATTCCAATTTAAGTTTTATATATTCAAGTTTCGCAAGTAAGCCCCACACGCCCTGAAAGGTAGGGTGTTCAAAATCCGTTTAAAATTTGGCACGTTTTTTAGTCGAATAATCGGTTTAACTAACTGATATTTCAATAATTATCGACACGAATATTGCGCAGAACTAAAAAAAGTCACATTTTTGAATTCTTAACACGTTGATTTCGTGTGAATTAACTTGTATTTCGACGCAAAAAACGTGTCGAAAAATTGATAGATTTTGAACACCCTACCTTACAGGGCGACAGGTTTGCGAACATAAAAAACCCAGGGCGATGCCCTGGGCTAAGAGCTTCTGCCCCTTCAGGGCGTGCTGCTTATATGAGCTTCTTGGCCCTTTTAGGGCGTGTGGAATATACTTGCGAAACTTACTTAACCATTATCTTATACGTCTTGCCGTCGTGCTTCACGATGTTTAGACCCTTCTGCAGACTATGGATGCGGTGATCCTTCGCATCGTAATATTCAGCGTCGGCATCACGGCTGCTTGCGGACGATGCTACTGGCCTCCAGTTTAGACTCCGAATAAACAAAATCGGGCCTCAATCTCATAGAAGTTGCGCTCATCATGATTCTCAATACGCATATAAGGATAAGATAATGCGACCATGACAAATCAAACTGAATTTGACAAACACCATCTGTCAAATATGCATACGCCAAATAGAACTGACGAATTTGTCTTAAATTAGAATAAGACCAACCCTCACCGTATTTCAGACACAGTTTCTCAGATAGAGCTTTTATCACCTTCTTGCCATACGCTGCACGCTCGTATCCCTGCTGTAATTTACTCAACTTTCGCATATAATAAAAGGTCTATACACCACTTTTCATTGTGGCATATAGACCTTTTTTGATATATCAGGCTCAGCTTTCGCCTTTGCGAAACTTACTTGACCATGATCTTATACGTCTTGCCGTCGTGCTTCACGATGTTCAGACCCTTCTGCAGACCATGGGTGCGGAGACCCTTCGCATCGTAGTATTCAGCGTCGGCATCACGGCTGATGGCGTTGAGGTGGTCAATGGCGGTGCTGCCATCGTTTTTTCCGATGCTCAGTTTAGCAGCTGTCGTTAGTGATGCGTCGGATGGATGGAGGTATGCACGCATCGGTAGGACAGTGGCTGCAACGTGCAAGTCGCTGACGCGGCAGAACTGGTTCTCGCCAATGACGTAGTCGCTTGCCGCAAGATTCTCACCACTGATCTGAACGAACGAACCTACGAGGTTGACATCGGAGCGGTTTCCTGACAGTGGGGCAGTAACGATGTCGGCACCGACAGCAGAGAGGCTGAGCGCCGTCTCGCCCTCCTTCATCTTGAAGAGCACCGGAGTGCCGGCAGGGATGACGCCCTCTGCGCAACTCTCTATGGTGATGCATTCCTTAGAAACATCAATGCCTGTGAGACGATAGAAGTCACATTCTGCTTCCTGGCTCAGGTCGATGGCGAATGGCAAGCAGAGTGTTCCCCAGGCTGTGCCCTCAGGGATATTTCGGCTGTAAGAGATGGTCTTGGAGGTGAACGCCTCATAGTCCTTGAAGTCCTCGCCGTCGGCAAGTGTCAGGTCTTCTGTAGCCACAAACTTGTTGTTTTCATCCTTTGTCACCACGATGTTTCCAGCCTTGTCGGCTACATACTTGTGCGCTGAGCATTTCTCGTTGCGGCAGCCCATGTGGTAGATATGCTCATCGGCGTCATGCTTAGGACTTGCCAAGGTGGCAGATGCTACGTGAACCAATTCATTCTCAGAAGAACTGTTGCTATAAGATGCAGTCGTATTGTCGCAGTAACGGAATGATCCATGATATACTGTATTACCCTCAGCAGCTGTCAGTACAGGATAAGCATCTGTGCCGAGTTTCTGGTACCAAGCCAGTTCGCCTTCTGACTTGCTTCCATTGAGCAGGTAAGCCACTTCACCGCTCTTCAGCTGCTCAGGGGTGAATGCCTTGACCACGTCTGCTTCATTCTTACCTTCAGGATAGGTCAATGAGCCACTTCCGATAGCCACGACTGCATCACCCGTCAGTTCCGTTCCATCGATGGTCATCTTAGCACTGCTGTTGTATGCCAAGATACCTGAAGCAGAGCTGGAAGCATCTGCAATGTATCCGACAATGAGACCATTACAATCTGCATAGTTAGCAGTAATATTGCCAATACCCAACACATTGTTAATATTGCATATATTAGCATATCCTATCAAGTTTCCGACGCGAGCATCTCCCGTAATATTGCCATTATTGGCACTGTTCTGGAGACTTCCTTCACCAAAATATCCAATTATACCTCCAACGAAATCCTCCGTGCCTGTTATCTCACCATAATTGGCGCATGAAGTGATGGAATTTTCTGAATCGAAGCAGATACCTACAATACCACCAACAGAATGTAAACCCTTCACTATTGCATGGTTTTCGCAGTTGCTGATGTTGCCATTAGCTCTTCCTGCTATTCCGCCAGTCTCATATTGTCCTTCTACCGAACAGTTTTCTGTGGTCTTGATATTTTCAATCACACAAGAACCAGCGCTTCCTGCCAAAATACCAGTACTACAATTATCATTGCCCTTCACCTTCGCATTGTCGAAAGTGATGTTCTTGATGCGGCAATCAGCAGCATAGCCAAAGAAACCAATTTCATCAGAGGTGGAGCTGATGAAGAGATTACGGATCGTCTTCCCGTTGCCGTCGAACGTTCCTTGATACTGCTTAGAACCGATAGGAGTCCAGCTGACCTCTGCTACCTGCTTTTCGGCATCAGCCTTATGGCATACAGTGCTCATATCAATTTCTTCCACATCATCGGCAATCTTTGCGCAGGCACTTGTCTTACCTACATTCACGTAGTCACGGAACCACTCCAGATGCTCTGCCGTCTTCAGTATGAAAGGTTCCGCCTCGGTTCCTTTACCAGTCACGCCTGCAGATAGTTGATTACTTATCAAATTTACATAGAGCGTGACGTTGCCTTTGATGGCATCGCCATCATACTCTCTGGCACCGATATAATAAGTGGTGCCTTTCTTTACATCGTAGGTGATTTTGAAGTCTTTACCATTACCATTACCTTTTTTAATCAAGTATTTAGCCGTGCGGCTGTCCCATAGGGCGCCATAGGTGTCTTCGCCGTGGCTGTCTGCCGTTACCAGCAATGCTCCCTCTTCTGGGGCTGTAAATTAATAAAGATTGTAACCGCTGATTTTCTTCCTCGTACCAAATACCTTTTCGATCGTTATGTTATTGTTGCCCAATTTAACGAACTGAATTTCTTTCTGGCACTTCGTGCACTTGTCGTTCTCATCATAGTTGTGACCAGTGGCAGCCTCCTTGATAATGTTACCTACTGGTTGTGTCAATCTTTCATCTAAGTAAGTCTCATTGCAAGCATCACATTCCCAATATTCAATTGTGCCATCTACTGTGCAGGTAACATCCACTGATTCGTGATGTATGATACTATTGCCATGCTGCATCGTGAATGTGCCCTCCTGTGCTGGCTTTGTATTGCTATATTTACCTGTACCTTCCAACTCGCCTGAGCATTTCATTATCATAGGACGATCCGAATACACTTTATTCGTAGAGCCAAGTATAGGATAATCGTCTGTGTTCAGTTTTTGTCCCCATTTTGCACTTTCAGAGCCATTTCCCTGGAGTAAAAAAGCAACCAATCCACTCTTCAACTGTTCTGCAGTAAATGCCTTTATCCTTCCTGTAGATGATAATGAACTTATTCCGATAGCCTTGACGGCATCACCAGTCTGCTCAATTCCATTAATCGTAAGTTTTGCACTGCTGTTGTATGCCAAGATGCCAGCGGCGGTGCTGGAGGAATCCCAGATTACTCCAGCAAGGAGACCTGATTGAGAAGTTGTCGCAGTAACATTTCCAATGCCAAGCACATTGTTCAGATTGACTGTTGCAGCATATCCTATCTGGTTTCCGACACAGTCAGCCCCCGATATATCGCCATAGTTGGCGCAGTTCTGAATGGTTCCTGAGATAAAAAATCCGACCATGCCTCCAACATTGGATTCCGTTCCTGTTACAGCACCGTAATTGGCGCATGAAGAGATGGTATTGTCGGAAGAGTTGCCTACAATACCTCCTACATTATTTGTACCATTCACCATTGCACGGTTTTCGCAGTTGCTGATGTTGCCCGTTCCTATTCCTGCAATTCCGCCTGTATTGTAAGTTCCTTCTACCGAACAGTTTGCCAAGGTCTTGATGTTTTCAATAGTACATTTCTCAAAAGCTCCTGTCAATATTCCTGTACCATTATAATGAGTGTTCTTCACCTTCGCATTGTCGAAAGTGATGTTCTTAATACTGCCACTATTAGCATAGCCGAAGAAACCTTTATACATAATGGTGCTATTGATGTATAGATTGCGAATCGTCTTCCCGTTGCCGTCGAACGTTCCACAATACATCCTGCCATTACCGATAGGATCCCAACTGAGCTCTTCTGTATTCGTGGCGGCATCAGCCGCATGGCAGAACTCTGACAAGTCAATATCTTCAGTCAGCGTGGCTGAAGCATATTGAGATTCATTATTCACATAGTCGCGGAACCACGCCAGTTCGGCAGCTGTGGATATCTCATAAGGATTGTCTACTGAGCCATTACCTCTGGTAGGCTTCGTCTGTGCCCATGCCCCCTCATAAGGCATGAGGATAGCCATCACGAGCAGCAGCATCGTGACGAGCCATTTCGGTTTGTGTAATTGTTTCTTTTTCATACACGTTTTGTTGTTAATTGAACTTTAGCAAGTTCAGAAGTTATGGAAGTTAAAGAAGTTATCACTCCCTTCGGTCGTTAGAAGTTATAGCCAACAGCCTTTTTGGTTGAATATCTATCTGTAAAGCATATAGCTTTAACTTCTCTAACTTCTTTAACTTCCCCATTTGCGAAAGCTGAGTTATTTCTTAAATTCGCATTTATGACTTTTGCTGTTTTTTTGCAATCAAACATGAATGGCTGGCTATAAGCACGGGAGTCATATCCTTGGCTATAAAAACGCAAGTATTTTCATTGCATGATGAAAGTACTTCCTCTTCGCCTTTTTCTTAGCTATGGTTTATAGTTTTTCGCAGAATTCTATTTTCTCCTTATTGGGTCCTTCAATGGTGAAGAACTTTACACCATGTTCCCAAAAAGGCAGACCGTTGACTTGCTGATCCAGCATCTTGAAGGTTCCTGCTTCCTTTACAACATTGAAGAGTTCTTCAATGTTCTTTACATCTATAGCGATGTGGTCGATGGCTCCATATTCCATTTTAGCCTGATGGGTCTGGTAGGTCTCAATGATGAGGTTGTGGAGCAGGAGAAAGGCTACTTCCTCATTGCCGTTTACTGTGCGGAGGGCAGTTTCGAAGCCCAGGGCATGATAAAACTCAATAGTCTTGTTGATGTCGTTGGTAGGAATGCCAATGTGCTGCACGCCTGTTGTAAAATCTTTGATGTTCATAATAAATTTGTGTTTAGATGATTGTTATGATATTTTTTCTGTAGCACTGAAGATTTAGAAGCGGATGACTTCTGCTCCAATCTGGAAATAGCTCTGGTTGCTCTGTGGATTCCACATACCCTTGACATATACCGGTATGGTGTAGTTGCCGAGTTTGAGGTCGTGGGATGCTTGCAGCGATACGTGAACGATACCTGCTGTGGTTCCGAAGAAGTGGGCATCCTCGCCAGCTCTGTTCAATGCGAAGGCTCCACCAACTCCAGCATCTACTTTCCAGCCGTCTTTCTGATAGACAGGATATTCTGCATAAACGAAGGTGGAATATTTCTGCTCGGTGTTGTCGCTGTTGCGGTCACGTCCGAAGACTACTGTTGACCAGTTCAGGAGCAGCGGAAACTTCTCTTCCTGAAATCGATAGCTCAAAGTAGCATCGAGGAAACGCCCCGTGGTATGAGCAGAGTAGTTCCAGTATTCTTTGTTATTATATGTAGCACCAGGCGAGAAGTTGTAGGTGTCCCATAGGGCTAATCCCCAACCGCCAGCTTTCAGATTCAGATAATGATTAAACTCCTTGTAGGAGCCTTCCGAGTTGCAGCCACCCCAAAGTCCCACGGTAACGTGGTCGTTGGCCATCGTATAACTTAGGTCTGTAAGGAGAACGATGCCATCGGAAACTTCCATGCCACGCCACAGATGGTTGTTCTGGACGTTGGCTTTCAGATGGAGCTGCGCCTGGGCATTCCCCAGGCAAGCAGCCATCATTAAAACACCAACTAATCTTCGTCTCATTTTTCTTTAACAATAAATAAAAATAACATTAACTATGTCTCTTTTGTGATTAGATTTTCTGTTCCTTAGTTTTTACTATTAGGATTTTAAATCTTTACATAACTTTCGCAAGTAGGGAAGTTGGAGAAGTTGTGTCTCTCAAGCTTCCCTAAACTACTTGCATGAAAAAGTCCTGTCTTTGAATCTTGGTTGCAAATATAGTTGCATTTTATTTTTGTGGCATCGAAAAATCATATTTATTTTCTGCAATCGTTCCCGCAATCGTTTCCAATTTCTGCAATCGTTTGAAGGTCATACTGTTTCCCATGCATTTTCTTATCTTTGGGTATGTGTGTGAATTATTAGGTGACGGCTATCTGAAAAAAATATGTTTTTTGTTGTTGCTTTCATAGAAAAATATTATATTTGCAATCAGAAAACCAAGAAGAATAAGAATATGGCTAAACATGTAACTATAAAAGATATAGCCCGCTCGCTCTGCATTTCAGTCTCTACTGTTTCCAGAGCATTGACCGATGACAAGAACATACGCAAAGAGACGCGAGACATGGTGGTGGAGGAGGCGAAGCGACTTGGTTACAAGCGTAATCCAGTAGCGATGAACCTGAAGATGGGACGTACCAATACCATTGGAGTCATTGTGCCTGAGATGCATACACCTTATGCTTCGCAGGTGATAGGCGGAATACAAGAGATTCTCTACAAGAAGAACCAGAAGGTGATGATAGCCGAGAGTGACGAGAATCCCGACCGGGAACTGGAAAATCTGAAAATGATGGAACAGTTTATGGTGGATGGGTTGATTGTTAGTCTCTGCAGTTACCGCAAGAACATTGAGATGTATCAGCAGTTGGAGGAAGCTGGTATGGCTGTTGTGTTCTACGACCGCATTCCTTATGGTATGGATGTGTCTCAGGTGTTGGTGGAAGACAATGTGGATTCTTATTTTATGGTGGAGCATCTTATCCGTCTTGGCAGAATGCGTATAGCCTATATTCAAGGACCTGACGATATCTATAATGCTTATCAAAGAGGTTTGGGCTATCGTGAGGCGATGGAGAAATTCCGACTCTATGACCCTTCTCTGATTGTGAAAACGGGCATGACGTTCAAGGATGGTGCCGATGCCATAGACCGCCTTATATATAATAAGGTAGATTTTGATTCCGTATTCGCGTTTACTGACACCTTGGCTATAGGTGCTCAGAACCGGCTTCGTGCTTTGGGTAAGCGGGTTCCGGAAGATATCTTTGTTGCAAGTTTTTCAGGTACCGAACTGTCTACCATCGTTTCTCCGCGAATCACGACCATGGAGCCTCCTCTCGAGGAAATGGGGCGAAAGGCTGCAGAACTTGTGATGGAGAAAATCAACAATCCAGAGACAGAAAACAAGATGATCGTCCTGAAGACTACTATGCGGTGCAGGGAGTCGACGGGTGAATAGGCTATAATATTCCATCGCTTGTTTTTTAAAACGTTTGCAGAAATTGGAAACGATTGCGGGAACGTTTGCAGAAAATTGCCATCTATTATTCATTGTTCATTTCTGATTTTCATCTATCTTTGCCATTGAAAACGAGACCTGTTTTTACAGGAAACCTAAACGGCTTGATCTCGTGGAAAGACTGAAAATTATTAATAACTAACAATCAATATAATTATGGCAAATTTAGTAACAACAAAAACAAATCAGGTAGTTAATGGTTATTCTTATAATCGCAGTTTGGTAAAGGCAGGTATTCTGCACTTCGGAGTAGGTAACTTCCATCGTGCTCATCTGGAGTTTATGACCAATAAGCTCCTCGAGAACAATACCCAGCAGAACTGGGGTATCTGTGGAGCAATGATCCTCCCAGGCGACGAACGCCTTTATCATGCCCTGAAGAAGCAGGATGGAGAGTACACCCTTACTGTATGTGGTCGCGATGACAGTATCCAGGTTTATCAGTTGGGTGCTCTCGTAGAACTCTATTGGGGTATTGAGGAGCAGGAACAGATACTGGATAAGATAGCATCTAAGGACATCAAGATAATCACACTCACAATTACTGAGGGCGGATATAATATTTCGCGTCAAACAGGTGAGTTCATGCTTGACAATGAGCAGGTGGCACATGATATCCAGAACCCAGACAAGCCTGTCACAGCCTTCGGATATGTAGCAGAAGGTTTGCGTCGTCGCAAGGCTGCGGGCAATGGCCCAATTACCATCCTCTCTTGCGATAACCTGCAGCACAATGGCAATACAGCCCGAAAGGCTTTCATGACCTTTGTTGAGGCTCAGGACAAGGAACTTGCTGCCTGGATGGAGGAAAACGTTACTTTCCCCAACTCGATGGTTGACCGTATTACCCCTGCCACTCGTCCCGAGGATGTCGAGCGACTGAATGCCCAAAATGGTACTTGCGATGAGGCACCTGTATATTGCGAGGACTTCATCCAGTGGGTGGTAGAAGATCACTTTGCAGCAGGTCGTCCAGCCTGGGAAACTGTTGGTGCCCAGATGACCGACGATGTGACGGCTTTCGAGAACATGAAGCTGTCTCTCCTGAATGCTTCCCATACCTTGCTTTCTTATCCCTCCTTCCTGAGTGGTTATCGTAAAGTAGACGCAGCGATGCACGATGAAAGAATCTGCAAGTTTGTACGTGCTTTTATGGATGAGGACATTACCCCTTATGTGCCAGCTCCCGAGAATACCGATTTGGAGGAGTACAAGCAATGTCTGGTAGAGCGTTTTGGCAATCGCATGGTAAGCGATCAGGTGGCACGTCTCTGTTTCGATGGTGCCAGCAAGTTCCCTGTTTACGTTATGCCGAACTTGGAGAAGATGATAGCAGATGATGCCTCTGGCAAGCGTCAGGATGTGGAGTTCAAGCGTGTGGCTTATCTCTTTGCTGCCTATCGTCATTATCTGAAATATCAGGTGGATGATAACGGCGAAGCTTTCGAGGTGGCTGATCCTTGGCTCACCGAAGCAGACAGAAAGGCCATTGATAGTGATGATGCAGTCGATTTCCTTGCCATCTCTGCCTTTACAAGTACCGACCTTAAGGCAGCTTCTCATTTTGTAGAACTTTACCTGAAGATGGTGGAAGACATCAAGGCCAAGGGTGCGATGAAGGTTTTGGAAGAAGAAATCCTGTAGTCTGGGGAAGATTATTCAGAAAATCAGAATTAGGTGCTTCCGAGGATGTTGGTGTCCTCGAAGCACCTGATGAAAAACAATACTCTGTGCTATAAAAACCTAAATGATTATGAAACAGTCGATAATGCTCAAGAGTGCGGGACCTTTCCTTCTCTTGACATTCATATATTTCATAGTGGGCTTTCTCACTACCGTCAATGGACAGTGTCAGGGGCCTCTGCAGGTAGCCTTTCTTTCGAAAGTGACTGCTACTAAGAATTTCCTGGCAACACTTATCTCCTTTGCCTTCTTCCTGGGGTATTTGCTCAATAGTGCGAGGACAGGACGTCTGCTTAACAGGATAGGTTATAAAAATACGCTTGTCCGTTCGATGATGGTCATGGTGCTGGGACTTGCCTTCTATCTTGCTTCGGCGGTTATTGCTGAATATTGGGGTGGGGCAGGTGTGCATCTTTCACAGGATTTTGTACCATTTGGATATTTCGTTTTCCTTGTAGGATCTTATCTGATGGGTACGGCAGCGGCAATGCTTCAGGTAGTTATCAATCCCTATATCGCAGCCTATCCTTTGCCAGGAACCCAACCCGTGCAGCGTATGAATTTTACTTGTGCTGTGAACTCTTTTGGTACTACGATAGCTCCTTTCTTTGTTACAGGTGTGATGTTTGCAGGCGTGTCTCTGGATTGTGTTTCTGCCGATCAACTTACTGTCCCTTTTCTTGTGATGATGCTTATCATAGCCTTTACCACATGGAGTACTTCTAAAGCGAATCTTCCTGATATTGAGGGCACGAGAGAGAATTCTTCGAATGTAGAATCAGAAGGTAAGACTGCTACAGCCATCGATTCCAAAAACTGCAAAGAACGTAGTATCTGGTCGTTCCGTCATTTGAAATATGGTGTCATTACCATCTTCTTCTATGTAGGGACAGAGGTGGGTATCGGCAACAATATGAATCTGCATGCGATGGATTTGATGGGACTTGGTTACAATGTGTCGCCGGCCCTTCTTGCCACGCTCTATTGGGGTGGCTTCATGATAGGCAGAATGGTATCGGCAGGTTTGAAGAATGTGGCACCTCGTCCGATGCTTATCTTCGTGACAGTGGCTGCCATTGTCCTGATGGTCACCTCTATGGTTACTGAAAATCTTTGGTTAATGGCTGCTGTGGGATTGTTTCACAGTGTGATGTGGAGCTGTATCTTTACTTTGGCTGTTGATGGTTTGAAGGAATACACTTCCAAGGCTTCGGGGGTGTTTATGATGGGTGTCTTCGGCGGTGCCGTCTTTCCTGTGCTCCAAGGTTTGTTGGCCGATTATGTCGGCTCATGGCAATTCACCTGGCTCATTCCTCTTTTCTGCGAGTTCGTCATTCTTTGGTATGGGCTTGTGGGATACAAACAAGTTCCTCAAAGTTACGCTGCATCTCAACAATAAAAACAAAAAGTTCACTTTTTATTTTGTTTTGTCTTCGATTTGCTGTAACTTTGCACCCGCAAACTACAATTTGATAAAAGTTGTTTTTCAACTGATTAAAAGATTAGATTATGAGTGAACAGATTGAGCAACAGAATAACAAGGTACAGCCAACTACAGAAGAAACAACTGTAGTTACAGAACAGGTGGCGGGATTTCAGGTGGTAAACGAGGGCTTCTCTACACGTGAAGCTATTGAGGAAGCCAAGCGATGCCTCCATTGTAAGGTGCCACAATGTAAGAAGGGATGTCCTATCGGAAATGATATCCCCGACTTTGTGCATGAACTTTCTATGGGTAATATGGGTGCGGCTATGTCTATCATCAATGCCAAGAGCAACCTTCCTGCAATCTGTGGACGTGTGTGTCCTCATGAGAAGCAATGCCAGGGCAACTGTGTGCTGGGCAAGAAGGGAAAACCTGTACAGATAGGCAAGTTGGAGCAGTTTGTTGCCGACTTTGATACCTCGATGAACCTCTCTCGCGAGAAGCTTCCACAGAAGACTCGTGGACGTGTGGCTGTCATCGGTTCTGGTCCTGCCGGACTTACTGTTGCTGGTGATTTGGCACGTCAGGGCTTTAATGTCACGATCTTCGAAGGACAGGCCGAGCCTGGTGGTGTGCTGATGTATGGTATTCCTGAATATCGACTGCCCAAGGCCGTGGTACGTGCTGAGGTGAGCAAGATAGAGGCTCTCGGTGTACAGTTTATCACCAACTGCATGGTGGGTGAGAACAATGTGACTATCGACAGTCTTTTCCGTGCTGGCTACGATGCCATTTTCATGGGAACAGGAACCAGCGTACCTCAGAATATGGACTCTACACCTGGTGCCAAGTTGCATGGTGTGAGCCAGAGTACTTATTTCCTGCACAATGTCAATGCCTATAACGAGGGAGCCCTGACACGCGACATGGTGCCTCTTCGTGATGGAGAGAAGGTGGGTGTGATAGGTGGAGGAAATGTGGCCATGGATGCTGCACGTACTGCCATCCGCCTGGGTGCCGATGTGACTGTGCTCTATCGCAAGACACAGGAAGAGATGCCTGCCATACAGAGTGAGTATGATGAGGCTGTGAAGGAGGGTGTCAAGTTTGAATGGAAAACTACTGTCGAGGCTTTCCTCAAGGGTAAGAACGGAAGACTGGGAAGCTGTGTACTCAATACTCCAGAAGGTGAGCGTGTAGAGAAATTCGACCGCATCTACTTGGCCATCGGATCACGTCCTGCCAACCGTGTTGTCTCTACAACTGCTGGTATCGAGGTTGACGAGAAAGGTTATGTCAAGGTGGTGGAGCGTCCTTTTGGTATGACCACCCGCAGAGGTGTGTTTGCCGGAGGCGACGTGGTTCATCGTCCTCAGACCGTGGTGCTTGCCATGAAGGCTGCCAAGGAGGTGGCTCAGGGTATTGCTCAATATGTCGATGCCATCAAGTTGCTCGAAGAGGCAAAGCGCATCGAGAAGAACGGCACGACAGACGTAGAATAACGTTATAGACTTTTAAATCGCATTAATATCTCCCAAAACTCATTGGTGGTTTTGGGAGATATTATTTTTTTATTTACTTTTGTAGGCATAACTCAACTTATGTAAGTTGTAGAAGTTCAATAAGATAAAACGAATGAAGAAGACTATATTGATGATCGTGCTGGTATGTTGGGCTGTGGCAATGGTCAGGGCACAGAAAACCTGCGTCATAGCCAATGCCGAAGACCATGTGCCTGTGCGTGAAGCATTGATTCATACCGATAACAATCATTGGGCACGTACCGACTACAGAGGTTACTGGACCATGAAGTATCAGTTTGACAGTGCTACGGTGTCGAAACCGGGCTTTCTGAAGACTACCATCTATCTGAAGAATCTCCCCGATACGGTGTTTCTGCTGCCGCAGAGCCACCAACTCAGAGAGGTGGAAGTATGGGGAGAGAATATGCCTGGTATCAAAGGCATTCAGAACGATGCGCACCGGCAGGCTGAGATAGGTGGGGCAAATGCTCCCAGCGGAGCGAGTTTCGACTTGGCCAAAATGCTTGACAAGAGGGGCAGACGTGACAGCAAGCACCTACGAGAGGCTCAAAAGATATTCGGCGAGATGGATCGCAAAGATCCCATTGTGGCTGCCTACGAGAAGGCCACAGGAAAGAAATATCAGGCTAATGGCAGTATGATGAAGTCGAGCGTGGAGCCTATAGAACCTCGCCAGCAATCTGCCGCTGCATCTGATGCAGAAAAGGCAAAAGCTGCAGGAGAAAGAAATGGGCAAGGCAATGTGCCGGAAAAGAATCCCGGCAAGGAGCAAGGTAAAGGAAAAAACAAGGAACAAGGGAAGGAGCCGCTTCCTGTAAATGATGAAAAATCGTCAAAAAAGGTACGCGTGTCGGTAGAACAGTCGGTAAGTATCCTAAAGTGACAGATTTGACGTGCTTTTTTGGTTACTAATATAGGGTTTTCGGAATTATTTTCGTAACTTTGCAGCCAAAATAAAAAAAGAATTTAAAATGTTTGAAAATTTAAGTGATAGACTGGAACGATCCTTCAAGATTCTGAAGGGTGAGGGTAAGATAACCGAAATCAACGTGGCAGAGACCATGAAGGACGTACGCCGTGCTTTGCTCGACGCCGACGTCAACTTCAAGGTTGCTAAGGAATTCACCAACAAGGTGAAGGAAAAGGCACTTGGTATGAATGTGCTCACGGCTGTAAAGCCTGGTCAGTTGATGGTAAAGCTGGTTCACGACGAGCTGGCAGAGTTGATGGGAGGCGAGGAAGCTCCTCTGAAGCTCGAAGGTCATCCTGCCATCATCCTGATGAGCGGTCTGCAGGGTTCGGGTAAGACCACCTTCAGTGGAAAGCTTGCCAATATGCTCAAGACCAAGAAGGGAAAGAAGCCATTGCTCGTGGCTTGCGACGTTTATCGTCCTGCTGCTATCGACCAGTTGAAGGTGGTAGGAGAGCAAGTGGGTGTTCCTGTATACTGTGAGCCTGAGAACAAGGATGTTTGTGTCATTGCCGACCATGCCATCCAGCAGGCTAAGACCAATGGCAACGATGTTGTCATCGTGGATACTGCCGGTCGTCTGGCCATTGACGAGCAGATGATGAACGAGATAAGCGGTCTTAAGAATCATCTTCGTCCCGACGAGACTCTCTTCGTAGTTGACTCGATGACTGGTCAGGATGCTGTCAATACAGCCAAGGAGTTTAACGACCGTCTTGATTTCAATGGCGTGGTTCTTACCAAGCTTGATGGTGATACCCGTGGTGGTGCTGCTCTCAGTATCCGCACTGTGGTAACCAAGCCTATCAAGTTTATCGGTACTGGCGAGAAGATGGAGGCTATCGACGTGTTCCATCCTGCCCGTATGGCCGACCGTATTCTCGGTATGGGTGACGTGGTTTCGTTGGTAGAGCGTGCTCAGGAGCAGTTCGACCTTGAGGAGGCAAAGAAACTGGAGAAGAAGATTCGCAAGAATCAGTTCGACTTCAACGACTTCTATGCTCAGATACAGCAAATCAAGAAGATGGGTAATATCAAGGATTTGGCTGGTATGATTCCTGGTTTAGGCAAGGCCATCCGTGATGTGGATATTCCTGATGATGCATTCAAGAGCGTTGAGGCTATCATTCAGAGTATGACTCCTAAGGAGCGTTCTAACCCAGGTATCCTCAATACCAGCCGTCGTCAGCGTATCGCCAAGGGCTCGGGTACCAATATCCAGGAGGTGAACAAGCTGATCAAGCAGTTCGACCAGACCCGCAAGATGATGCAGATGATGACTGGTGGCGGAATGGCAGGCATGATGAGCCGCATGAAGGGTATGAAGGGAATGCCCGGTATGCCAAAGATGCCAGGAATGTGATAACACATAACATTGATTATTTAATATTGAATGAAATGCAACTGATAGACGGAAAGGCTACAGCAAATGCCATTAAGGAGCAGATAGCCGAAGAGGTGGCACAAATTGTTGCCAACGGAGGAAAACAGCCACACTTGGCTGCTGTACTCGTAGGACATGACGGAGGCAGCGAGACCTATGTCAAGAATAAGGTGCTTGCCTGTGAGAAGTGTGGATTCAAGTCGACCCTTATTCGTTACGAGGACGACGTGACCGAGGAAGAGTTGTTGGCCTGTGTGGACAAGCTGAACAAGGATGAAGATGTAGATGGCTTCATCGTGCAACTGCCTCTTCCTGCCCATATTGACGAGCAGAAAATCATCATGGCCATTGATTATCGCAAGGATGTGGACGGTTTTCATCCCATCAATGTAGGTCGCATGGCTATAGGTCTGCCTTGTTTCATCTCTGCCACTCCGTTGGGTATTCTTACCCTGTTGCAGCATTATCATATTCCTACCAGTGGCAAGAAGTGTGTAGTGCTTGGCAGAAGCAACATCGTGGGCAAGCCTATGGCGCAACTCATGATGCAGAAACAGTGGGGTGATGCTACCGTAACGGTTTGCCATTCTCACTCTGTCAACCTGAAGGAGGAATGCCGTGAGGCGGATATCATCATTGCAGCTATCGGAAAGCCCAATTTCGTTACAGCCGATATGGTGAAAGAGGGAGCTGTGGTGATAGATGTTGGTACAACCCGCGTGCCTGATGCTACCCGTAAGAGTGGCTTCCGTCTGAATGGTGATGTCAAATTTGACGAGGTGGCAGAACGTTGCTCTTATATCACCCCTGTTCCTGGTGGTGTAGGTCCTATGACCATCTGCTCGCTGATGAAGAATACATTGGCTGCAGGAAAGAAGGAATTCTACAAGTAGCAATATACTTGATTTTTTATAACTCTCTAATTTGTTGGAGGCCGAGTGTAGTGATGCACTCGGTCTTTTTTTTGTTTCCCTAACTCCAGAACTTACTGAAACTGGGTCAGCGGATTTTTCCGGTTGGTAACACCGTATGTTAGGAATAAAGTTGTACC
>OIWV01000526.1_pt1 | contig 37127 bp, 28 predicted proteins | sample 1587751 | NCBI WGS metagenome assembly OIWV01 (sample SAMEA3888913, study PRJEB22519) | human gut metagenome | biome: human gut; feature: human-associated habitat; material: faeces | place: Denmark | collected 2010
GATGTAGATGCTATCCTCGTGAAGGTAAAGGAGATGTATGGCAAGGAGAAGGATGTGACCGTAACAGATATCGATGGCGTGAAACTCGACTTCCCTGACAAGTGGGTTCACCTTCGCAAGAGTAATACCGAGCCTATCATCCGCGTATATAGCGAGGCTTCCACTATGGAGCAGGCCGACGAACTCGGCAAGAAGCTCATGCAGGTGGTTTATGATATGCAGTAGATGCTACGAAAAAATGCAGGAATATGGGTGAAATATTCTTGCAGAATATAAGTAATAAAACCGCCCAACAGCTGATGTGCACTTGCACAATAGCTGTTGGGCGGTTGTCTTTCAGGTGTTGTGCGGTTGCACAACACGAGTAGTGAAGTTTTCTTTTTTACTCTTCGGCGAGTTCTTTCATCGTGTCGTTGAGAGTATTGAAGAGTACATTGATGTTTTCTTCTTCCTCCTTGCACGCCTCTTTGAAGAGCGCCACAGGGTCTTCGCTGCTGCTTTTCAGCGGTGTCTCGTTGAGCAGTATGTTCACGTTGTTGAGCAGCATGCCGTGGATAGTTGGCATGTGCAACTGTGGCAGTTTTCCCTCCTTGCTGCCACATTTCAGTCCGGCGGCATAAGCCTTCACGATAATCCTTACCAGCAGGTGCACAGCCATGGGCTCGTCGGCCAGACTGATGAGGATGCCGTGGGTATAGTCGCGTACATGCTCCTCAAGGGTAGTGAACTTGCCCTGCAGAAGCCAGGTGAAGTTGCGCTTGTATTCAGCCTCCATCGCCTTGTACAGCTGTGGACTCTTGCAGGCAATGCGCAGGTAGTCGAGCATGGTAGGCTCGAAGGTTGGGTCGGCTTTCTTCATACTGTCGAAGTTCTTGTGCATGCGCTCGTTGGCTTCCTCGGCAGTCTTGTAGTTCAGACGTACCAAGGTAGAGAACATGATGTCGAAGTAATATTGGTTTACCTCTCCATAGTGTTCCAGCATCATCTGCTTGATTTCCTTTGGATCGTTCTTCTTCTCGAAGTCGTTGCCCTCTATGACAGCATCGATGATGCCACGTGCGTAAGCCTCGAAGAAACCTCTTACGAAACTTGCCACAGCCTGATAGCTGTTTATTCTTTTCTTCATTTATTTGAATATCTTGAATTCGTAGCCCTGTTCCTGAAGCCATTCTATAGCCTTCGGAAGGGCAGTCTTCAATTTGTCTATGCTCTTCAGCGAGTCGTGGAATGTAATGATACTTCCGTTGCGGGCGTATCGTTTCACATTGTCTACCACGTCCTCTGCCGTCAGCCACTTGGAGTAGTCGCGTGTTACCACATCCCACATGATTACCTCGTAGGTGCGGTGCAACCACCAGTACTCGCTGGGTCTCATCCATCCGTGTGGCGGACGGAATAGGTGGGCGTGGATGATTTCGTTGGCCTTGTTGGTGTTGAGCACATAGGAGATCACACGATGCTTAAAGGCTCCAATGTGGTTGAATGTATGGTTGCCTATCTGATGGCCCTCTGCCACAATCTGGTTGTAGAGGTCATGATTGCGCAACACGTTTTCTCCCACCATGAAGAATGTCGCCTTGATGTTGTATTTCCTCAGCGTCTCAAGGATAAAAGGTGTAGATTCGGGTATGGGTCCGTCGTCGAACGTCAGGTAAACAGAGTGTTCCTTCGGATCCATCCTCCAAATTGCCTTCGGATACAGCCATCTCAGCCATTTGGCTGGTTGCTCGATAAACATAGACGAGTTCTTTTTAAATGTTTAATATTCAGAGAAGCTAAAGGAGTTAAGGAGTTATCGCTCCCTTCGGTCGCTGAGGAGTTAACTCCTTAACTCTTCATTTTAGTACCCTTCAGGCATACGTCCTCCACGTCCGTGATAGAGTGTGTAGAGGGCGTTGAGCTGCTTGGCATACTGTGCTTCCAGTTTAGGACTTACCATGCCAGCCACCTCTGCTGCGCTCTGCATGATCATGATCTGGCGTATGCAGTCGCTCTGTGCCTGTGCGAATCGGTCGGCGTTGAGCGAGAGGTAGTAGTTGAGATACTGTGTGGCATTGGTCCATACCTTCTTGAGGTATTCCTCACCCTTGGCCTTCTGACCGGTGAGGAGCCATCCTCGTGCCATGTCGAGACCGCCGCTCATATAGTCGACAGGAACATTATAATAAGGTATCTCCACGTCGGCTTTCTTCAGAATGTCGATGGCTTTCTTGTCCTTGTGCTCAGCGATGAGCGCCAGGGCTGTCTGAGCCAGCAGGCGACGGTGAGTGTAGCACATACGCATAGTGGTTTCGTCTACATACAGGCCTTTCTGCTTCAGGTTGCCAAACTTGAAGCGGGTCATGATGTTGTGGTATGCCTTCTCCGTATCAAAGTTCTTGGCACCAGGCTTGTTGGTGGTGAAAGGAGTGATACGGTTGACGAGTCCCTCCTGTACGAAGTTGTCACCCAAGTTCATATAGTTCTCCTCACCTACGGTGAGTGCCACATAGAGCGGACGCTTCCAGTTGCATTGTGCCAGCATCTCGAGCATCATGAGGTCGTTCTTGTAGAGCGCGTTTTTTCCTGCCAATGAGATAACCATCTTGTCTGGTATGCTGTCGGCTGCCATCATCATACCGCTCTGCTTTACTGCCTCCTTGTCGATAGTGAGGTAGAGGGTGTCGGTAGGAATTATGTGCAGGTCGGGGTTCTTGCTGCGAACCCAGTATTTCAGCACATTCTTCAACTCGAATGGATTCTCGCCCAACTGCTTCTTGGCTGTCTCGGGATCCTGCTTGTAAAAGTCGAGAATCTGCTGCTTGGCCTCTGGCTCTATGGTCACATACTCATTGGTTCCTGAACAGAAGTCGAGTCGTGGCCAGGTGATAGGAACGGAAGGTGAATTGTATGCAGGACGTTTCATCTGGTCGATATACCAGTCGGTCTGCAGATAGCTCAGGTTGCAAACTCGTGCGTCTGTGCCTACACCTTCCACTTCCTGGTTGTACCACAATGGGAAGGTATCGTTGTCACCGTTGGTAAAGATGATAGGATTGCCCTTCTCCTGGAGCGACATCAGATAGTTCTGACCAAAGTCGCGGCAGGTGTATCGGTTGCTGCGGTCGTGGTCATCCCATGTCTGCGAAGCCATTTGTATAGGTACAAGGAGTGTGATGACTGCCACGATGGCTGCTACGGCAGTACCGCTCAATTTGGCATGCTCTTTCAGCAGGTCGAGGATAGCCAGTACGCCCAGGCCACACCAGATGGCAAAGGCATAGAATGAGCCGGCATAGGCGTAGTCGCGCTCACGAGGCTGCATAGGCACCTGGTTCAGATAAATCACGATGGCAAGACCTGTCATGAAGAAGAGGAAGAACACCACCCAGAACTGCTGGATACCGATAGTCAGCAACTCCTCTGTCTCCTTTCCGTTCTTCACCACCTTGCGCTTGCGGGTGTACCATGCCTGCCAGAAGAGACCGATGAGACCCAATATCAGAGGCATGCAGTAGAACACGTTGTGTCCCTTATTCTCCTTCAGGTCATCAGGCAACTTGCTCTGGTCGCCCAACATGGCGTTGTCGATAAACGGAATGCCCGTAATCCAGTTGCCATGCTCAGGCTCGCCGTTGCCCTGGATGTCGTTCTGTCGTCCGGCAAAGTTCCACATGAAGTAGCGCCAGTACATGAAGTTGCACTGGTAGGAGAGGAAGAAGCGTATGTTGTCCCACTGTGATGGAACCTTTACTGTCATGTTCTCACCGCAACGGTCGAAAGGAACTTCTGTTCCGTTGACGCCACCCATCCAGTCTTCGTATGCCTGTGCGTGAGCGGCATCATACATACGTGGGAAGAACATATTCTGCGCATACTTATATTTATTCTTGTGGCTCACTACGAAGTATGAGTCTTTCTCGTCCTTGCTGGCTTTCTCCTTGCGCTGGTATACGGGAGCACCCTCCGTCATCACCGGCTTGCACATGTCGCCATCTACCTCGAGTGCCACCTGTGAGGTATAGGCCTGTCCGTAGAACAGAGGACGGTCGCCATACTGGTCACGGCTCAGATAGCTGCCAAGGGTGAAGATATCCTCTGGCGAGTTCTGGTCCATAGGAGGGTTGGCAGCCGAGCGGATCACGATGAGGGCATAGCTTGAGTAACCGATCATCAGCATCAGCATGCACAGCAGGGCTGTGTTCTTCACGCGGGCTGAGATGAGAGGCAGGAGCTGCACTTTGGTCTTGGTGAGTCCGGTAGTCTCGTCGTTCTTAACCACAACTTCCTTCTTGCGCTTGTAACCCAGTACAAACCACAGTACGATGAGCACCGCGATACCTGTGATGGCAGCACTCCATCCATATCCGTAGAATGGGATTCCGAGCATGCCGAAGCCCAAGACGAAGGCAAGGTTCTGTCGCTTCTCGTTCTTGTCTGTGGCATTGTAGGTCTCGTAGATACCCCAGATGACCGAAGCCACCAAGCAGATGATATATACGATCTCACCCGTATTGAATGGGCAGCCTAAGGTGTTGACGAAGAACAGCTCAAACCATCCGCCTACGGTGATGATACCAGGCACCACTCCATAGAGCACGGCAACGACTACCAGGAAAGAAACGAACAGCGCCAGGAGCGAGCCCTTGAGGTTGGCATGTGGCACCTTCTTGTAGTAATATACCAATACGATGGCAGGGATGCAGAGCAGGTTGAGCAGGTGAACACCGATGCTGAGGCCTGTCATATAGGCGATGAGTACCAGCCATCGGTCGCTGTGAGGCTCGTCGGCATGGTCTTCCCATTTTAGGATAAGCCAGAAAACCACGGCAGTAAAGGCAGATGAGAAAGCATATACCTCACCCTCTACAGCCGAGAACCAGAAGGTATCGCTGAAGGTATAGATGAGTGCTCCCACCATACCCGATGCCTCGATGCCTACCATCTTGGCGGCGGTCATCTCTTTCCAGTCGCCGATGATGAGCTTGCGTGCCAAGTGGGTGATGGTCCAGAATAGGAACATGATGCAGACGGCACTCAGCAGAGCGCTCATCGTGTTCACCATCTTGGCGACTTGTGTGGTATCGCTGGCAAAATGAGTAAAGAAATTACCTAAGAGCATGAAGAAAGGTGCCCCAGGAGGGTGACCGATTTCCTGCTTGTAGGCAGTTGTGATAAACTCTGGACAGTCCCAGAAACTGGCTGTCGGCTCAATTGTGGAGCAATACACGAAGGCCGCAATAAGGAAAGCGACCCATCCGAAGATATTGTCCACCAATTTGTACTGTTTCATTATTGTTTTAAAACTTAAATGTATGATTTTACTTTCTTTACGATGCCTCAGGGCATAAATCGCTGCAAAGATACTAAAAAGAGAAGAAAAAGAGCGAAGTTTGCTGTTTTTTTTAGATAATATTATATTTCTCAGAAAGCCCCTTCCATAAAGCGATTGTGGAACAGGTTCTGTTCATCATCGTCAGTCATGCCAAAGCCATCCTCATCACGATAATACATACCATCAGGATTAACCTCTCATCTCATTTTGGCTATGCCATCCTCATAATCATAGATATTTTGCAACAAAAATTAAAGGATTGGGGTTAAATAGGCCTTTATCTTAATATTTAAACCGTAGCGAAATCATAAACTCACGACCACGCAGCGGTACGCGGTAGTATTGAAAATTGGCTCTTTGATAAAGCGAAACTTCGTAGTCTTTGCGGTTAAACAGATTGTTGATATTTGCGCTTGCAGACCAGCGAGAATTGAAATCGTAGCGCATACCGGCATTCAAAAAACTGTTAATAGAGTAATGGTTACGGACTATTTCGAAGACCGATTGCGAAAAGTCGGCATACATCCGGAGTTTACTGATAGGATAGAAATCCATTGTTAAGGAATAATAGGCATTTTTCAGCAGATTGTCAGTTACGGAGAAGACATCAGGCTTTTTCCAACTGATATTTCCGGCCATGGTGAGTTTGGGCTGGAACCATGTCAGTCCGCTCCATTGCGCCGTGACTGAAGCATGCAAGGCATGATAGCGCAGATAATCTTCCACCTCGTTTTGAGACACAAACTCCTTATTATATGAATAATTGGTCTGTCCGCTCAAATTGATGTGGGCATCGCGAAAGTTCTTACGACATGACAGTGCCATGCTCCAGGTAGTTTTCGTGCGGTCGTTCCACACTGGAACAAAGAGCGTATAATCGGGCATATAAAGACTTTTAAGATAATGGTCGGAAGTACTGCGCGTCCAGCCGACATAAACATTCCACGAAAAGAGCGTGATGGTGTTCAGATACGACAGACGGAGATTCGCCAACGCGACACGCTGCACCGAAAGGCTGTCGATACCTGTCGTAAATGTACGGTAGTTGTTCATCATCGTTCCATTGAACCAAGGATCGGCGTTTGAAGCATTTTGGTTATAGGCTACCGATGTTTCCATTCGCAATAGATAACTTATTTGTTGAGTGAAATCGAGCGAAGGAGAGAAAAGAACTTTTTGGTCTTTTTCTTTCCGCCAGCCACAGCGGTAAATGGTATATTCCACAGGAAGAAGTAGTTCGACGTTTCCACCGCTCCACTGAATTTGATACGATGGTTCGAGTGTGTGCAGCCAATAGGACGAAGTAGCCGTCTGTTGGGTATCGTATAGTCGGTTGTGCTTGTATTCTATAATGTAACCCAACGTCAAGGGATTGCCCGCTATATTGAAAGCCGTGGAAAGCCGGTGGCGCATAAACCAATGGTTCAGATAATAGCTCTGCCGTTTGTATTCGTTATCTGCTGTCCAATAATCAGAAAGTCGCTCGCGCGTCTGATAGGTACGCACAATGGAAGCCAAACTATAGACACGACTTGGAGTGGTCAGGTTGACATTGGCGACATTCTGGATAAAATAAGGTTTGCGATGTATGTCCTCTCCCAAAGAGCCTAAATTGGATACATTTTGATTATAGGAGCTGACATCCTGCCATTGCCCCGAAAGGACGTTCTCCACGTACACCTTCTTGCCATTCAATTCGTAACGCACCTGTCCTTTTACTACATCTTCACAGCTCTTTTGCCGATTGTTTTCGTAAATACTAATTGTGTCGCCCGCATAATACTCGCTTCGGGTGCTATCCTCACGGTTTTCTCCTTCGTGGTTGTAAAGCAGATTGAAACGTAAAGTGGAATAAGGAGTGAAAGCGTGCATATAATTCAGTCCGGCAAAATAGGAACGGTTGTTCAAGTAATAAATAGGTGAAATGGGTGGACGGCGGGTTGTAGTAGAATAGAGGAATGGAGAGGGCAGTGGCTCTTGCGTATAGACGCCACTGAAGTTCGACATGCCATTTTGCAAGTTGCGCAATGAGGCACCTCTGTTGTTTAAGGCTCCGGTAAATAATACTTGATTTTTCTTTGCCACTTGAATCCCTGTCAGACTACCGTCCCATATAGCAGGCGTTCCTCCGGCTCCCACTTCTGCGTCACCAAAAGGGCGCATTTTATAGTTCTTTTTTAACCTTATATTGAGTGTCGCATGATTACTATGAATTTTTCCTTCCAAGGCACGGATGGGCTGATTATTTTCCATAACCTGAATCGTAGATACGGCCTCAGCTGGCATATTCTGAGTGGCTTGGTTGTATTGATCACCCATAAGGTCTAATCCCTCAATGTTCAGTTTATTGATGCTGCTACCCTGATACAGAATTTGTCCTGAAGTCGTCACTTCAATACCCGGCATGCGTTTGAGCACATCCTCAATGCTATAGTCCTCTTTCTGACGAAAAGACTCTACATAATAGTCAAGCGTATCTTTTTTACGAGTTATAGGGGCCTCTTTCACTACAACTTCATCAAGCTCATAAGGTTTTTTTTCTAACTGAACGGTATATTGATATTTATCCTTTTGAACTGAAATAATTTGTGTGGCATAGCCCATTTTCGAGAATGTCAGTTTATTTACATTCTTCTTGTATTGTAAATGAAAATGTCCGTTGCTTTGGGTGATACCATAAGCCAGTAAAGAATCCGTGGCACTTAATGCCTTACATAATACATTAGCAATGCCAATGCCTTCTGTATTCGTAACAATACCCTTAAAAACGCCTTCTGTTTCCTGCGCCCATACAGACAAAGGAAACAGAAATAGCATAAATAATATTTTAAAAATCTTTACCATTGTAATTCAAGCATATTACTGGGACGTTTCGGATTATTTGCTTCCGGAGTTACCATTTTCCCATTTTTCTCAATTTTTACATTATAAATCTCAATACTTAGATTATCAAAATCTTCAATATCATTGCGATAACCGGTCAGGGCATTCTCGCGTGTGGTTACAATCAAATCTTTGATATACCTTTTTTTATAAAGATACATGTCTCTGTATTGAGGCATCTTTCCGACCCCGTTATTTGTAAAAATCCAATTGCGACCTTCATCATGGATTTCCATGATCAGCCCAGGCAATCCTGTAAAAAGATAAGGTCCGTAAGGAAGTGCTATCGTTTCAGTGTACCATGCAATATAATTTCGACCGGCAAAAGAACAAATGGCCTTTTTGCAAGCTCTTTGATTTATTATAGAATCCCCGGCTACCAATTGCCAGTCCATTTGAGGCGTTGGGTAAGTGTACTCGTAGCTTCGCAATACATCGTAAGTCTGTACCGTGGTTTTTTGTTCTTCTAAATCAGTTAGCGTAACAAAGAAAAAATTCCATTTTTTAATAGCTTGCATCCATTCTTCACGAGCCTTTTGGTCCTTTTTATTTTGTTTGCTACTGGCTAAATAGTCATTTATTGAATCGAGTGCCAATCGATTATAATCACTAAAAAGTAAGTGCTTATCTGAAACCATCAATACTGTTTGCGCTTCAGTATAATCATTCAACTTGGTAGAATCTTTGCGGAACTTTAATTCATAAAATACTCCCAACTTGGCATGATCAACAACGTTCCTCTTTGATTCCTCATAAAAATCGCCACTCTCACTATATAGCCTTTGAGCCTTAATCGTGGTCGAACATAATAATATCGTAATAAATAAAACCAGGAATCTCATTCTATTATTAATTATAATTTTAATGAATTATTTCTGCAAAATTAGTATATTTTTCTTAAAACGCCAACTATTCATATCTGATATTTTGTAGATGAACACAAAAACGTTCCATAAAAACATCTGATAACCTGAGTTCGGGATAAGAAAGCCTCGCTCTAATTGGCTTAATAAGGCGTAGATAATATATATATTCGATTTCTGCTTAGAGGCTAATGTATTTCTGCTTAGAGGTTAATGTATTTCTGCTTAGAGGTTAATGTATTTCTGCTTAGAGGCAAATGAATCTATGCTTGCTATCAAATGAATCTATGCTTGCTGTAAAATGAAAATATGGTTGCATTTAAAGGCATTTTAAAATAAATCCCCACTACCAGTCTCTTGTTTGATATAAGCTGGTAGTGGGGATTGCTTTTTCTTATTCATTTATTGTGCCGCATTTCTTGCATATTCCCTTTCTCTTCATCTTGGCGCCACACTTGCCGCAAGAATACTTGTAATAGTTATTGTGTACATAATGCTTAATGGCATAAACAAAATAGGCAATAAGCAATAGGTATCCTACATAATATAACGTAGTAATGCTGTAAATGATGTAATTAGCAGCACAAACTGCCCCCAATCCACATAGATAAAGTAAGGCATGCCAGGCAGGCAATTTGTGCAGCACATCATCTATAGTGGCTATCATTATTATTATTATCGACCAAACCGACACAAGAAATACGGATATAATCATCGGAACAGCAAATGGATTCAGCGAAGGATGATAATAGAAGTGTCGCCATGTCTCTGGCGCAAATATCTGTATACTTGAATAAAACGTTGCTGCAGTAGCCACTGTTAAGGCAAGAAGTGTGGGGTAGAACGAATCGATATCGTTGAAATGAACCGCCTTGACATGCTTTTGCCTTATGCTGTGTACAAGATAGCTTATAGCTATGACGCTTATGATTATCAAGAACACAAGCAAGTGTGTATCCGAGAAAGTTGATATAAACTGCGATATAGGGTCGTCGGGAACGACATTAGGCAGAAGTTTGCTTTCGTGCACCCATCCGAATGTATATTGATCGCGTGCAACCTGCACCCAAACAGAGTCAATGGGGTCATTCTTTAGCAATCGTATATCAACAACTACAAGTCGGTTACCCTTTTCTACAAAGAATGAATCTGTTGTCAATCCATTCAGCAATTCCTCTGGCAGTTGACGCAACAAAGCCAAAGAGTCGGCTTTTACCACAAAGTTATAGTTCTGGGCATAATGATGTTTTTGGTAAAATGCGCCCGTATTAGCTTCATGCTGACGTGGTGTGGTGTGATAGCAACTTGTAAGAGTTAGTGTGGCTATTATTATAGCCACAACTCTTGACATTATTCTCTTGACATTCCTCATAACGCATATACCTCCATTTGGCATTTTGCACAATTAAAAACGAGGCGCACTTGTCGACCATCAGACGACTCGAGTAGCAATGGCTCCTTCCATGTAGGTTGTTTTCCTCCACGTTTAACACAATAGCCCATAGCATAACGTAGACAGTAGCGACATATCATAAGTGGCATATTTGTGTGCGGTGTGCCATATATTCTTTTACTTGAATATGCATTATCCGTAAGTTCAAATGCTGCTGCTGCATGTTTGACGCCATGTTCCTCGTAGAAAGCCTCAGCGCGATGGTTTGCAACATTGGCTACATTTATCTTTTCGGCATCAATGGCATGTTTACGTTTATTGGTACAACTCTCATTGTTGCTGTATGTAAGTTTTGATGTATCCGGAGTTTCGCCAATGTTTATAGGCTGTTCTTCTATCAGAGCTATCACATTACGACGCATTGCAGCCAACCTGCTTGAGGGTATAAACAAGTTGCCCACACCTCCCTCTAACTTTGTCTTGCGAGGTCTAAACAGTGTATTGCCCAATTTCTCAAGCTGGCGAATTATGTTGTCGCTCTGAGGTTTTTGAGCTTCCTGAAGCGGTTCGTCAAGCGTGCAGAAAGCCTTGCGTCCAGCCTCGTCTTCAGCTTCGAGTACAATTTTGCCACAATCTACACCAATGGTCATGTCGATGTCAAGCTTTCGTTCTGCTGTTTTACCTTCCATAGCTCGCTCAAAGACGATGTCGTTGTTGCGATAGAGGGCCATACCTGCCTTTAGATTCTCTGGCATGGATAGAGGGAATAGACGATTGTTCTCCACACGATTTACACGAAATCCATGTAACTTATGATCTTGTGTAAAGAAGCACAGCCCGTCGCCATTAGCAAACATAGCTGTACCAGCCACGTTGAACGAGTCTCTTCGGATCTCTTTAACATATCCTACATATTCGCCCATAGCCTTAGGGGTATCAAACGACGAGATATCGTCACGACGTCCGTCCAAAAAGTAGTGGGTAAAGCCACGGTTGAAGGTCTTGTCTAAGTTTGGTACGAATGTATATTCAGATTTTCCTCTTGAGCTACGACAGTACACTCCTGGATTATTCTCGATTATATCGTTGAGCTTTTGGTTATATGCCGCTACTACATTCTTAACGTATGCGGCATCCTTCAAGCGTCCTTCTATTTTAAGCGAGGTTGCTCCAGCGTTGATGATGTCCTCCAATCGGTCCAGCTGGTTCATATCTTTAAGCGAGAGCAAATGGCTTGCCTTGCGTATAACGTCTCCACGATTATCTTTCAAGTCGAAGGCAAGTCGGCAGAACTGGGCACATTCGCCACGATTGGCACTACGTCCAAAACAATGATGCGAGACATAGCATGCACCCGAATAGCTCACGCACAAGGCACCATGTACAAACACCTCAAGCTCGGTCTGTGGCACTGCCTTATGTATGGCCTTAATCTCATCAATAGACAACTCGCGTGCCAACACCACTCTGCTGAATCCTATGCTGCTTAGCCATGTGGCTTTCTCTGCTGTGCGATTATCTGTCTGCGTGCTTGCATGGAGCTCTGGCATACTAACTCCACGCATTTCGGGTTCAGCAGCTATCTCTTTCATCATCTCCACAACTGCCATATCTTGTACAAGTATAGCATCGATACCTGCCTTTACAATACGTCGTAACAATAACTTAGCGTTGGCAAGTTCGTGTTCGTATATTATAGTGTTGACGGTTACATATACTCTTGCTCCAAACTGATGTGCGTATGCAGCAAGCTGAGCTATATCTTCAATACTATTTCCTGCGGCTTGACGTGCTCCAAACTCGTTGGCCCCAATATATACAGCATCGGCACCATGGTCTATAGCCATGATACCTTGCTCCAAGTTCTTTGCTGGGGCAAGGAGCTCTATGGGGCGGGGAATGTTATTATTGTTAGTATTCATATTTCTTTTACTCAATATCTTCAATATTATATGGAGTTTCCTGATAAATATAATAATTTATCCAGTTGCTGAACATCAAGTTGGCATGTGCCCTCCACGTTACGAGTGGGGCTTGATGTGGGTCGTTATCTTTATAATAGTTCTTTGGCATCTCGACATCGTCTCGTTTGCCAAGGTCGCGATGATATTCGCTATCAAGCGTGTATGGCGAATACTCCATATGTCCAGTCACAAATATCTGACGACCACCACGAGCCATAACAATGCTCACACCACTTTCTGGCGATTCAGCCACAATCTCCAACTCCTTGTGCTTATCAATATCCTCGCGCCTAACCTCAGTATGTCTGCTATGAGGCATACTGAAATTGTCGTCAAAACCACGGAATAATGGTATCTGTGGCTGTAGCGTATATTGCTTGAAGATGCCAAACATCTTTTTGGACAGATGATATTTGGGGATTCCGTAATGATAGAACAACCCTGCCTGGGCTGCCCAACAGATGTACATAGTGCTCGTAACGTGTGTGTCTGCCCAAGCAAAAATCTTTGAGATTTCTTCCCAATATTCAACCTCCTCAAACTCAAGATGTTCTATTGGTGCCCCTGTAATGATCATACCATCAAACTTCTCCTTAGCCAACACGTCAAAATCCTTGTAGAACATCATCATGTGCTCTATCGGCGTGTTTTTGGATGTGTGGCTCTTGAGTTTCATAAAGTAAATCTCCATCTGCAATGGTGTGTTCGACAGCAGGCGCACGAGGTCGGTCTCTGTCGTTATCTTTAGAGGCATAAGGTTAAGAATGACGATGCGTAACGGACGTATATCCTGGCTTGTGGCTCGCGTGTTGTCCATCACAAATATGTTCTCCTTCTTAAGAAGGTTTATTGCAGGGAGTTTATCCGGTAATCTTAATGGCATAGTTTATATAATTCTTACTTATTGTTTTCTTATTTCATTGTGCAAAGTTACACATTTATATTAGCATAGCACATATTTAAAATGGGAAAATAAGAGGCAACACACCTACCATTACCAATCCCATAATAATCTGCAGGGGCAAACCCACCTTGATGTAGTCCATAAAACTATAACCACCTGCCTGCATAACCAACGCATTTGGTGGAGTGGAGAATGGAGATGCAAAGCACATGCTGGCTCCAAGTGTTACGGCAAAGAGCATGGGGTAGGGGCTAACGCCTACAGTGGCTGCCGACGTTAGTGCTATTGGCGACATTAGCACAGCTGTCGCTGTGTTGCTGATAAACATCGTAAGGAGCGACGTGGTGAAGTAGACGCCTGCCAACAGGGCATAGGGGCTTGCTTGACCTAAATTGTCGGCCAGTAGGCTTGCCACCATTGCAGAGGCTCCAGTCTTTTCAAGTGCCACAGACATAGGCAGCATGGCAGCTATAAGCACTATACTCTCCCAGTTGATTGTTTTGTAGGCTGCTTCTACCGAGCGTATACAGCCAGTAATTACCATAAGCAGTCCGGCCATCATAACAGCCGTAACCGGAGCCACTGGTATAAAATCGAACACCATTGTCATAATCATAAGCAGCATTATGGCTGCAGCAAGCGGGGCCTTATAGTCGAGCGTAACGCGTGATGCCTCCTCTAATGGTTGTCCCATTACTAATATACCGTCTGCCACATCTGCAATGCGGGATATATTGGCCCACTTGCCCTGTATTAAGATTATGTCGCCCTGACGAAATTTCATATCTGCTATACCTTCGGTGATGTAGCTGTCGCCACGACGAACGCCAAGTGCATTTACGTTATAAAGTCGGCGCAATCCTGTCTCCTTAAGTGTCTTGCCGCACAAGCGCGAATTGTGCATCAACACAACCTCAGCAATACCGATATCGTAAAAAGCCAATTCTTCGCTTGTCTTGTCAAGTTTCATATCGGTTGCGAATTTTGTAGCTTGCACAGGGTCGCCGCTAATGTACACAATATCGTTCTCTACAAGTTTTGTGTCTGGTCCGGCAAGACGTTGCTCTACTTCCTTCATCAGCGGAGAACGAGGCTGCTTTATACGGCGTACCTCAAGCACGGTTAGTCCATAGCGATGGTGAATGTCCAATTCTGCAAGTGTCTTCTCATTGGCAATCGATTGCTTTCCAACCGTAAATACCGATAGATTGCCCTTCAGATTGTATTCCTCCATAAGGTCGTCGAGCGATTTTCCTCGCTTTTTGCCTTGCTCGCTGTCGTGCCCTTGCTTACTACCATTAAGGAATCGCTTACTTAGAGGTAGCAATACAACGATGCCAACTATGATACACACAATTCCTACTGGCAGAAAACTAAAGAACTTCAACGGCTCGAATCCGTTCTCCGTTAAGGCTTCTTGTATAACAAGGTTGGGCGGTGTACCAATAAGAGTAAGCATGCCTCCCATGCTGCTGGCAAAGGCAAGTGGCATAAGCAGGCGGCTTGCACGCATCTTTGCCTTCTGCGCCAAGCTTACCACTATTGGCATCATCAATGCCACCGTGCCCGTATTGCTAACAAAGGCACCAATAACGGCAGTAACCACCATCAGCAGCAAGAACAAACCCAACTCGCTATCACCTGCTAACGTCATAAGCTTGCCAGAGGCTTTCTTTGCAAGACCCGTTTGTACAATGGCGCCACCTACAACAAATAGCCCAACCATCATAATGACTACCGGATTTGAAAATCCAGACAAGGCTTCTTGAGGCGTTAGAATACCGGCAAGTAACAGGGCTACAAGGGCGCACAGCGCAACGAGGTCGGAGCGTACTTTACCTAAGGCAAAGAATACGGCTGAGAAGGCGAGAATAGCTAATGTTATTGTCATGAATATCTTTTAAAGTTGAGTTAATTAATATTTATCTGTATGCAAAAATACAATTTTCTTACCAATTAAAGGACTGCCACTTACATAAATAAAGTGAAATTAAGGCTTGGCTGGTTGGTCAGTAAGGCTTAATTAGTCAGTCAGTAAGGCTTCCTTGGAACCCAATAGAGGCTTCCTTGGCCTGTCACTAAGGCTTCGTGACTCTGCGAAAAAAGTTTTTCTGGTTTTATCTGCAACTCTGCAACCACAACTCAAAAACCACACTTAAACCTTTGCCTGTCAATATATTATGTGGGTTGCAGATGGACAGTTTCATCTGCAACCATCTGCAACACATCTGCAACCCTATAATGTATTGAACTTCAGCTGTTTGCTGAGGTTTTTCAGAGAGGGTTGCAGATGGCAGATGAAAAACAAAACAATTTCTTTCCTTTTAGATTTGTTATGCTTTAATAGCCTTCAATATTTGCTCCGCATGAATCTTTGTCTTTATTTCCTTCGGAGTAAATATTCTCTCTACGATACCTTCTTCGTTCACGAGGTATGTAGTGCGCAGGATGCCGACAGTTTTTCTGCCGCAAACAACCTTTTCGCCCCAACATCCAAGAGCCTGCAATAGTGTGGTTTCGGTGTCGGCAATAAGCGGAAACTCTAAGCCTTTAGCATCGGCAAACTTCTTCTGTAGAGCCTGCTTGTCCTTGCTTACACCTATGATCTCGTAACCAGCTTCTGCAAGTTCCTTTTTGTGCGCTTGTAGCGAACAAGCCTCGGCTGTACAGCCACTTGTGTTGGCTTTTGGATAACTGTAAAGTACTATTTTGCGACCACGATAATCGCTTGCCTTAATCTCACGTCCGTCTTGGTCGATACCAAGCATTTCCGGAATTTTGTCACCAATCTCCATAATTGTTTTATATTTTAATAAGTTAATGTTATAAATCTTTTGGGCACAGAGTATACATTATTTCCATATATTATACGTGTCTGTTTTCTATTGGTAGATAAATCTCACCCAAACGCAGACGATAGTCTTCTGGCAATAGTCCGCTTATCTCGGAGCAGGTCTGCAGAATGTCGCCTTTGTTGGTGTGCAGAGTGTCGATGTAGCGGTATTGATTATTTCCTGTTTCATACTTTAAGCGAGACGTATCTCCTCTAAATCGTTAGGTACGACAATATTGCCCTTGAAGTTCTCGGCAGCCTCCTTGGTGTAGTTTTCTCTGCGTGTGGCAATCGTCTTCTCCTCTGTATGATACAGTATAAGATTCTTCACGCCAAGTTCGGCTGATAGTCTTCCTGCGTCAAGAGCCGTACTATGACACTTGTCGTAAGGCTTGAACTTGTCGCGGTCGGCATATAGGCAGAACGCCTCGCACATCATCCAGTTGGCATTTTCTACGTAGGGACGGTTAAGCGGATTATAAGGTTCGTCGCCAAGACACACCACAACAGTTGTGTCGGGAAGCTGTGCACGGAATCCATACTGCTTCTCCTTTGTAGAATGAATGTCGAAACAAGTAAGGCTTATGTCTCCTACATAGAAGCTCTCGCCGTCGGTGAGCTCATGGAATACAACACGTTCGCCAACTTTATCCAACTGTTTCTCAGCAAAAATCATACCAATGATTGTGCGCACTACTTTCATCACCTTATCGTTGCCATAGACGTGCAAATGGCCCACGTAGTCCTTGTATTGTGCCACTATACGTATCACCCATATTACGCCCAACACATGGTCGGTATGGGCGTGGGTTACAAACAGATGATGAACGTCAGAAATTGGGATGCCAACTTTGCGTAACTGGGTCAGAATGCCGTTGCCGCCACCTGCATCAACAAGAAGTTGGGTGGTGGCAGTAGAGAGTACAAAACAAGTGTTGTAGATATGGGAAACTGTGGCGTTGCCCGTACCAAGCATCGTTATCTTATTCATTGTAAATAGCAATCTTTATTACTCCGTCTTCTTTGTTCTCGAATATGTTGTAGGCCTCATCTATACGGCTTAAGGGGAAGCGATGTGTGATTAGAGGAGTTGTATCTATCTTGCCTTGTTCAATAAGCTGCAGAACTTCGTCGCAGTGGCATCCGTCAACGCCACCAGTCTTGAACGTAAGGTTCTTGCCATACATGTTAGGCAATGGAAGCTGCTGGGACTCGTCGTATAGGGCAACGATGGTTACAACGGCATTAGGACGTGCACATTGCCAAGCCAACTGGAATGTTGTCTTTGCCCCAGCCACCTCAATCACACGGTCGGCACCTCCATGGTCGCTGGTCTTCATCACGAAATCAAGACACTCTTCAGGTGTTGTGAGCAGAATCTCTGGATAATGCTCTTTAACAAAATGACGGCGCTCTTCGGATGGTTCACATACAATGATGCGCTTGGGCTGTTTGAGCATAACGCAAAGGAGTGTACAAATACCGGTAGGACCTGCTCCGATGATTAATACTGTGTCGTCCTGGGTTATTTCACTTATACTTGCTGCCCAATATCCAGTGGCAAGTACATCACCTACAAAGAGAGCTTGCTCGTCTGAAACGTTGTCAGGAATCCTGTTAAGTCCTTGCGTAGCCAACGGCACACGCACATACTCTGTCTGTCCTCCGTCGATGCGACAGCCCAGCGCCCAACCGCCATGAGACGACGTACAATTATTGACGTAGCCATGTTTGCAGTAAAAGCACTCACCGCAGAAAGTTTCAACGTTGACGGTTACGCGGTCGCCAGGCTTCACACCCTTAACATCGCTGCCTATCTGTTCTACAACACCCACCATCTCGTGGCCAACAGTTATTCCTGGAACTGCTCTCGGCACGCTACCATGCTTTATGTGCAGGTCGCTTGTGCAGATGCTACCAAGAGTTACGCGCACAATGGCATCTGTAGATTCTTGCAACTCAGGCTTCTTCTTGTCGACCAAGGCAAACTTGCCTGGTTCAATGTATGTATATGCTTTCATAAGAACAATTATTAGTGAGGAATATTACATCCTTATTTTACTACTTTCTTTCCCTCTGCAACCCAACCAAGGAAGCCCTTGTCCAACTCAACAACCTTAAATCCATTTCGTATCAAAATGTCAGCTGCCTTTTTACTTCGTTTACCGCTTCGGCAGTTTATGGCTATAAGCTTGTGGTGAGGTAGTTTAGCAAGGGCGTCTTGAAGAAAGTGGGGGCTAAGAACATCTATATTGACGGCACGCTCTATATGCCCTTCGGCAAATTCGGCAGCCGTGCGAACGTCGAGACGCACTACGGTAGTATCGGCTATAGTTTGACAGAAAGCCTCCACTGTGAGGCTCTCATAACCTTTGTCCTGCGCTTGGCAGGAGAGTGTGCCCAGGAATAGAATGAGAGCACCTAATTTATTAAAATACTTCATGTGTGCAAAAATACAAAGTTTTTTTTATTTTTTAGAATGGTACATATATTTTATATGCTCAATTTTGCGTATCTTTGCATTGAATAAGCAAAACACACATATAATAATTATTATTTTACAATGAAACAGACAAAGATTGTTGCATCCATCAGCGACCGACGCTGCGACGTCGACTTTATACGCAAGCTCTTCTTTGCAGGAATGAATGTGGTGCGTATGAACACAGCCCACGCCACACCAGACGGTATACGTACTATTGTGCGCAACGTGCGTGCCGTGTCGCCGCACATCGCATTAATGATAGACACAAAGGGTCCTGAGGTGCGCACAACCGACGTCGAGACTCCAATAGAATATAAGACGGGCGATATGGTAAAGATATTTGGTCGCCCTGAGATGCCTACCACTCACGACATTGTGAACGTGTCGTACGTCGACTTTGCTAAAGACGTTAAGACAGGCGACCACGTTCTTTTTGATGATGGCGAGCTTGACATGCTTGTTGTCGAGAATGTAGGACCAATGCTTGTGGCACAGGTGCAGAATGATGGAGTGTTGGGTGCTCATAAGAGCGTAAACGTTCCGGGAGTGCACATAGCCTTGCCTGCAATTACAGATAAGGATCTGCAGAACATCCTGCTTGCCATAGATTTGGACATCGACTTTATTGCCCACTCGTTTGTGCGCTCTGCAGATGATGTTTTAGCCATACAGCGTATCTTGGACGAGCACAATAGCGACATCAAAATAATATCTAAGATAGAGAATCAGGAGGGTGTAGACAACATCGACGAGATTATAGATGCATCGTACGGTATAATGATTGCTCGCGGCGACCTTGGTATCGAGGTGCCAATAGAGCGTATTCCTGGTATACAGCGACAAATTATACGCAAGTGTGTTATGAAGAAGAAGCCGGTAATTGTGGCTACTCAGATGCTACACACTATGATTAAGAATCCACGCCCAACACGTGCCGAGGTTACAGATATAGCCAATGCCATATACTCGTATACGGATGCCTTGATGCTGTCGGGCGAGACGGCAAGTGGCAAGTATCCTCTTGAGGCTGTTAGCACTATGGCTGCAATAGCCGAACAGGCCGAGAAAGATCGAAATGCTATGGGCGAGTGGGAGGTTCCGATGAGTGACAATTGTTCTCAGCGCGAGTTTTTGGCACATGCTGCCATTGATGCTACACGTCGTATAGGTGTGGCTGGAATTATAACCGACTCGCTCACAGGTGAGACAGTACGCCATCTTGCTGCGTTCCGAGGTCCAAACCCAGTGTTGGCTATATGCTATAAGGAGAAGACCCAGCGCTGGCTCAATCTGAGTTATGGTGTTATACCTATCCACCAAAAGGAACAGGCTTCAGCCGAATATATGTTTACTGCAGCCTTGCGTATGCTTCGCCAGAAGGGCTACATCACGCTTGACGACAAGATAGCCTACCTTAGCGGTAGCTTTGGATTGGGCAATCCTACGGGCACCACATTCTTGGAAATAAACAAGGTGAGCCAGGTGTTTGACAAGTCGTACGAGTTCCACTTGCCACAGAAAGGTGAGTAAGAATATTTAAAGAATACGACATATAATATATAAACAAGAATAAGACCTTCATCTAACATTCGTTTGAATGTAGATGAAGGTCCTATTCTTATTTATGCGTATTTATGATTGATAGTCTTGGCCTTTTAGGATTTCACAATCCATAACTTGTCTTCGTCAAGTCTCTTGTCTATAATAAGATTGTCGCCTGGCTGTATGTTGTCTGCAAGCATGGCCTCGCATATCTCATCCTCCACATAGGTCTGAATGGCACGCTTGAGAGGGCGTGCTCCAAATTGTGGGTCGTAACCTTTGGAGGCAAGTAGGTCTTTTGCGCTATCGCTTATGGTTATGTTGTAGCCATTATGTGCAATACGCTTGCCAAGCTTGGCAAGTTCAACGTCTACTATCTGCCTTATTGCTGCGGCATCGAGTTGATCGAATGTTATTATCTCGTCCAAACGATTGAGGAACTCGGGAGCAAACTGGCGCGACAATGCTTTTTGCACTACAGAGCGTGCATATTCCTTTGACTTTTCGTCTGAAGTATTGTTTATAGACGAGGCATTAAAGCCTATACCATGACTAAAGTCCTTAAGTTGGCGTGTACCGGCATTAGATGTCATAATGATAATGGTGTTGCGGAAATCGACCATACGTCCATTGCCATCGGTCATACGACCTTCGTCAAGAACCTGCAGAAGCAGATTGAAGACATCACCATGGGCCTTTTCTATCTCGTCAAGCAAGACAATAGAGTAGGGATGGCGTCGCACACGCTCGGTAAGCTGTCCACCTTCGCCATAGCCTACATATCCTGGAGGTGCACCTACAAGACGTGAGGTGTTGAACTTCTCAGAATATTCACTCATATCTATACGTACAAGTGCATCTTTAGTGCCGAACATCTGCTCCGCTAACTGTTGTGCAAGATATGTCTTACCTACACCAGTAGGACCAAGGAACATAAATACACCTATTGGTCGATTAGGATCCTTCAACCCAAGTCGGTTGCGCTGAATACTTCGAACAATCTTGTCTACAGCCTTATCTTGAGCTATAACCTCCGACTTGAGAGTGCTGCCAAGCCGGCGCAGACGTTGACCTTCTTTTTCGGATATACGCTGTAAGGGCACTCCCGACATTATAGACACTACACTCTCAACGTCAGAAACATTAACTGTCTCACGATTGTCGTTGTCAACAGATGCCCACTCGTCATTAAGCTTACTTAATTCGGCTTCGAGCTGACATTGACGGTCGCGATAATTGGCTGCAAGTTCAAAGTTTTGGTCAGCCGCGGCAGCACGCTTTAGTTGCTCAGTGTTTTGTATTTCCTTCTCTTTTTCGACAATAGATGGAGGCAATTCTGCATGTTGCAGATGTACGCACGCACCCACCTCGTCAAGAGCATCTATAGCCTTATCGGGAAACTGACGTTCTGTGACATAACGTGCCGTTAAGTCGACACAAGCCTTTAGTGCATCATCTGTATAGATCACATGATGGTGATCCTCGTATCGCTCTTTTATGTTATGAAGTATCTCAAGTGTTTCTTCGGCTGTGGAAGGTTCTACCATGACACGCTGGAATCTACGTTCCAAGGCTCCATCTTTCTCAATGGAGTTGCGATATTCATCAAGAGTTGTAGCACCTATACATTGTATCAAGCCACGTGCAAGAGCTGGCTTCATAATGTTGGCAGCATCCATAGAACCAGGTGCGCTGCCTGCACCAATAATAGTGTGAATCTCGTCTATAAAGACTATTATATTGGTGTTTTCCTCAAGTTCGCGAAGCAGAGCCTGTATACGTTCCTCAAACTGTCCACGATACTTAGTGCCAGCGACAATAGAGGTCATATCCAAGCGAAGGATGCGTTTGTTGAATAGTAGTGGAGAAGTGTGTCGTTGTGCTATCAGCTGTGCCAAACCTTCGACGATTGCACTTTTGCCAACACCAGGTTCGCCTATAAGTATTGGGTTGTTCTTCTTGCGGCGACAAAGAATCTCGGTTACACGCTTTATCTCGTTTGTTCTCCCCACAACGGGGTCGAGTTTTCCGTCGGCTGCTGCTTTGGTCAAATCAGTCGAAAACTTATCAAGTACTGGCGTTTTTCCTCCTCTATCAGCAACAGTTGTTTTCGAAGACGAGCTCTTTCGATTGTCTTGAGTATTATCTCTTGACATAATGCTGTCATCTTCCTCTTCAGATATCCCGATACCATTCTTTGGTTGCGAAGTTGTCTGCATAATCAGTTTCTTTGCGGTGTTATAATTTAAACCTTCACTCTCAAGTACTTGCTTTGCTCCATTGGTTGTCTGGTCGTGCAATATAGCAAGTATGATATGTTCTACATTTACTGTCTGCGAATGTTGCAAACGTGCTTCAAGTATAGACAATTTCAGAATGTTACTTGCCTTTTCATCAAGAGATGGAGCAGGTTGTTCTGCGGATACATTTGTACCTTTGTTGTTGTTTATACTATTTTCAAGCTCTGTCTTTATTACACTTGTATCTATATTTGAGCGTAACAGCAAATCAAGGAGAGGATTTTGTCTGTCTCTCAACATACCTAACAATAGGTGTTCCGGCATCACATGAGCACACGACATACGCGACGCTTCTTCTCGGCTAAACGAAAGAATAGTGGAAACCTTAGTTGAAAATTGATTCGTCATTATACTATAATATTCTTTTTGTATTCTATCTTTTGTTTTTCTGCATGTAGCAGATGCTTATTTTAAGTCTTGCAAATAATGTGCCATTTGCGATAGCTTGTCAGAGTCATTAAATTTCTGATAGTAAAGAGATGCTTCGGCAAAGTATTCATCTGCGATGTTTGTTTTATCTAATGCAAGATAACACAGTCCTATCCGAAACAAGGCATCGCCCTTCTCGTTGTTATGACACAGCAGGCTATGACTTTCGAATAATGGTAGGGCTTTTTTATAATGTCCGAGTAGAAAATGACTTTCAGCCAGACAATATAGATAAACTGCTCTTTCATGTGGTGCAAACAACTGCAGCTTGGAATGTATTCTGCCAAGGATTGCAATGGTTTTCTTGTATTCGCCCTCATTGAAATAGCAAACCCCTATATAGCCTTGAAAACGCGGATTAAGTTTATAGGCATTGTCCAACCTTAAAAAAAGAAGAAGTGCTTCATAATATTTACCACTTTGAAAATATTCAATAGCCTTGGTTAGTTGTACACCTGTGGCATCAGCATGAATATTTGCAGAGCTTCTTGTCATGAAGCACATCAGTAATAGTATTGTTATTAATAATTTGGACATCTATTCGGTATAGAATTTTATCAAATCGCTTAAAGCTTTCTGGCAAGCTGGACAGAAGTCCTTGTGCTCATTGCTTCGCATACGGCAATCTGGATATGGGCGGTATACTCCCTTAAGGCTGTACCCCGCCCCCTCGTACACTCCAACTTTTATCTTTTCAGACGTACTGTCTTTTATATTATGCTTGCCCTTGGCTTTGGAGTTTTGAGTTTTAGGCATTGGGGTAGGGACATGAGTGCCTATAGCAATCAGACCCTCCCACTTGTTGTGAAAATCGACAAGGGTGGTGATGTTCTTCTCCCACGGTTCTATGTCATGTGGATACATCGGTATTTGTTCTGTCTCGTATGCATATTCGTCGGCAAGACCGGCAAAACTATGCCCAAACTCGTGTACCACAACTTGACGATATAGCGGATGGTGGGTCATTGAGAGGTTATATGAATTGAGAATGCCACCTCCACCATACTCTTCAGTGTTTACAAGAACAATTATATGCTCGTAAGGGATGCCTGCCAATACATCATGCAACGACTTAAGGTTGAGTGTTGTGAGATATCTATTTGAATAGAAAGTGTCAAAATGACTTCCTAAGACAGTATTTCGCCATAAACCTTTCGATGGCTCGCTTGTTCCGCTGTCAACAGACGAAGACTCTACTGCAACTATGTTAAAACGATTACGCATAGTCTTGAATGGCTCGTGTTTGAACAACGCTTCTGTAGCTATCTTGGCGTCCTCTAAAAATACGGACATCTCTTCAGCTTTATAACCCTCCGCAACATACGCAATATGTATACATTTTATTGTGTCATCAGCACTTTGTAATGTCACAAATGGCGTAGTTTTTCCAAAGCCTATACGTCTTATCAATATATCTTCAGGACAAACAGTATGTGTGAGAGTGCCTATTATCTCATGTCTATTATTTCGAAGATCAACTGTTATGTCAACTGTATCACGTGGCATTGGTACAAGAAAGACATTCTCAAACGATTTGACATTGTCCTTTGCTTCATCATACGATTGCCATTCTTGAAAAAGAGTGGAGAACGAATTGCGATAAATTATTGTGGACAATCCATGTTTACGTACTGTTATCTGCCCATTTCCTTCTACTGGTAGTTCACCAAGTCGATTACGTTTACCATACCATCTGGGCATCATATTCAACTTGTCAACAGCGATGCTCTGCGTGGTGGCATTTCCTAAGAAGGTATAATCAATACGAAGTGTCGAGTCGCAAAAGTTCTTCTCAAACTCAGCGCCAACCGATGCTCGTATACCAGCAGATGATGCCAACAATATTATTATCAATAAATACTTCTTCATTATATCTAATGGATTTAGTCGATTATAAATGGCTTTGTCAACTCCTTTATATATTGTCTCTGCCAATCTTTTTCGTGTAATATCTCGTTATCAAACTTGAGCAAGTCAATGTCTATAACAACAATGCCTTCTTTGCGCTTTTGTTTTGTATTGCCTGCGATGTGCTCAATATGCTTAAGACAATTTATAACATCATCTTTGTCAAGATTTGTAAGACACGAGACCACAGCATTATAAAAGAGCTTTCCCTGAAATTCAGCGCCTATAGGATCAGTGGCTACTATAGCTGTACTTTGAACTTCATAGAAATCTTGCACAAGACAGCTCTCGACAAACATAATATTGTCGCTATGTACATTTGAACCTAAAGCGATAAGGATATCATGCATAGACAGACCCTGTTATAAAGTGCCCTTAGTTGTTGGAATTTCAAAGTGATTAATATCTCTTTTCACTGCCATACGTAGTGCTCGAGCTAAGGCCTTGAAAATGCCTTCAATCTTGTGGTGCTCGTTTGTTCCTCGTGCAGAGATGTAAAGATTCATATGCGCAGCATCACTCAAGCTCTTAAAGAAGTGCAGGAACATTTCTGTAGGCATATCACCGATTTTCTCACGTTTGAACTCAACATTCCAATTAAGCCATGAACGACCACCAAAATCAAGCGCAACTTGACACATGCAATCATCCATCGGAAGACAATAGCCATAACGTTCAATACCGCGTTTTGAGCCAAGACATTTATCTATACATTGTCCAAGAACAATAGCGGTATCTTCTATTGTGTGATGTTCATCCACATTCAAGTCGCCGTGACATACAATATTAAGATCTATCATTCCGTGTCGCGCTATCTGCTCGAGCATGTGGTTAAAGAAGCCAAGCCCCGTATCTATTGTACATTTGCCGGTTCCGTCGATATTCATATCTATAGATATATCAGTTTCCTTAGTCTGACGATGAACATTAGCAGTACGTTCACCGGCAAACAACAATTCTGATATACAATTCCATGTTAATCCATCCTTGCCAAGAATTAGCGACTTGCAGCCGAGGTTGTCAGCAAGTTGCGCATCCGTGTCACGATCGCCTATAACATAAGAGCCTGATATATCATACGAAGGGTTATTGAGGTATTCTGTCAGCATTCCGATACCTGGTTTACGCATCGGCGAATTGTCTGCAGGAAAATGCCTGTCGATATGCTGCGCATCAAACACGATTCCTTCACCTTCTAAAGTTTGCATAATAAAGTTATGCACTGGATAGAAGGTCGACTCAGGGAAGGAGTCGGTACCAAGTCCATCTTGATTACTAACCAGGATAAACTTAAAATCAGTATGTTGTTGTATAAACGTAAGATTCTTTATAACATCCTTTACAAACTTCAACTTCTCGAACGAATCGACTTGCTCGTCGAATGGTTCTTCCACAATAGTTCCATCACGATCTATAAACAAAAGACGTTGCTGCTTCATATCTATCACATTTTGTTTGTATTAAAGCTATACTTATGCTAAATATCTACACTTATGCCAGTTTCGTTTCCTCAGACAGGAGGTTGTTGTTTACACATACTTCCACATTACCGAAAGCATATAGAAACACAAACATCACCCAAAGGAACACGTACTGTATTATAAATGTAGAGATGACTGTAGCCAAGAAATTCAGCCACTGGAAATGGTTTGGTATGCCAGACTCATCACCTTGCATTACTCCGAAATTATTAATATTTGTTGCGATATTTGTCACTATTCCCGGAATACACAAGAAGCTGCATACAATAGCACCAACGAGTATTAACAACAGGAATATAGAGAATAGATATCCCAGCTTTTTGTAACCTATAGCGTAATCACTGCCTATAACATTCTTGAATTTTGAATTATTGTTTATAGCAAACTTTGAAACTGAGTATATATATGGTGACATTATTATCGACATTAATAAAAACATGCACATATATATAGCAACAAGTAAAACCCCAAATGTAGATGCAGGAAGTGATTTAATCCAATCTATCGAAATTAAAAGATAAGTTGACGCAACAAATATAATTGTACCCAAAACGGTCCAGACAATCATAAGAGCGTCTATCAACAACATTTTCTTGAAGACGACATTCAGCTTGTCATCATTCAGCATTGTTATCACATTCGTCTTGACAATAGCGTCCAGAAATAGCCCTAAGACAGCAAGAGCACAGCATATTCCCAAAGAGCAAATAATTTGTAAGTTGCTATATGATTGTTGAGCAAGAGTATTTGATACGAAAGTCATTAATCCAATGACAACAGATAATGCAAGAGTCCAAGCCAATGTGCCACGGAATATCTTTTTGAAATTAGTGCTATAGATGCTTAATGAAGAACTAAAACATCCTAAACAACTTCTATTTTTATAAACGTCGTTAATCATATCGTAATTATTTTGGTCTTCTAAATTCTGAACATATAATAGCTGTTGCTACAGCAACATTCAAGCTGTCTGCAGTTTCACGAGTCTCCGGATAATTAGGTATTCGTAAAGCCTTATTAATTCGCTTTCTGATTGGCAGCGAGATGCCTTTGCCTTCATTTCCCATTACTATTATACCATTGTTAGAGTGGGGGACTTCATACATATTTTCTCCCTCTAGAAGGGTTCCATATATAGGTATTGATGAAGAAAGCGAAGAAAAGAAATCGTCCAATACGCAGTATTCCACATTGACACGTGCTATACTACCCATAGTGGCCTGTACTACCTTAGGATTGTATACATCAACAGTGTCAGTACTACATATTACATCCTCTATACCAAACCAGTCAGCAATACGTACAATAGTGCCTAAATTTCCAGGATCCTGTACACCATCCAACACAAGGGTTAGTTTTTCTTCTAAATGTTTAATGCTATGTTGTCCTTTAAATTTATTGAAAACAGCAATAACTTGTTGTGGATGACACAAAAAGCTTACCTTTGCCAACTCGTCATAAGTTACCTCAATTATCTCGCATTTAATATTACGCAATTCTTCTTGATGCGATTCAATCCATTCCTTTTGCGCCACAATAATTCTCGCATCAGTCTGATCGCAAACCATTATGTCCCCAACAATTTTAGAACCTTCGGCTACAAATACATCTTGTGTGTCACGATTCTTTTTTAAATTCAAGGAATGTATGTATTTTATTTTGTTTTTACTTATCATATTTATCCTTAATTATTTTATACCCTTATACAAGGGATTATTAACTATTTTGCAAAGTTACAAAAAATAATGCAAAAACCGTGTTAACTAACATGTTGTATATGTGGGGGATATATGAATTAAAAATATCTATTTATCATAATGATGATTACTTGTGACTCAAATCTTAATATCTTTCTTAATTCATCCAACTGATAACTAATTGTTATGATAAACAGAAGCAGCCCATTAATAATTCTTATACAGAATTAGCTAACGGGCTGTATTGTTTAGTTATTCAACCAACTTTATCATATTAAAGTCGTATATTCTGCCATCGTTATTCAACTTTGCGCTGATTTTATATTTAACTTCATTAGTGTTGTTGTCTTGCGACACAACTGTTTGGATTGCCGAGAATGTTACGGCATATTCTGTCTGTTGGGTGCCAACTTCTTTTTTGTTTATGGCGTAATCATCAAGCAACTGCCATGTCATAGACTTAACATCACTCTTGTATATTTTATGCATAAACGTAACAACATCACTCTTTGTAGCATTTGGCTTACCTAAGAAATTTGACAATAGCGGATTCACGAAGCTTGTAAGAGCATCCTCGTCCTTATCGCTTAAGCTCTTGAAAAAGCCATTAAATATGCTACTTATCATCAATCGATCCTCTGGCTGTATGGTCCTTGAGTTGATTGAACTAATCATTCTATTAGCCTCGTCAACGTGTTCACCTTCAGAGTGTTGCTCAAGATAGAGTTCAAAAGCTTCCACCGTATTGTTCTGTTGTGCAATTCCCCAATCAATAGAGTCTATCTTATGCATTGCGATAGCTTTGTATGGTGAATCAGGATGCGACGTAACATATTGTTCTATAGCGCTTTTAGAGTTGCTTATCAAGGCATTCGTCCAATCAAAATCTGCCTTTTTCAGTATATCAAGATGTGCCTGTATGCTGTCAAGATGTTCTTCTGGAGCATTGGGATATTGTTCGAGATATGATTGCAACACTTGAGAGTCCTTACTTGCCATTGCAAAATTATAAGCCTGAAGTTCTTTGTCTGATTGTATGCTGAAATAGAAATAGCAGCCAATGCCAACAACTAAAGCAACAATGGCAAGTACTACACCTATAATAATTTTATTATTATGCGAAGGCTGTACATTTTCATTATTTGTACATTGCTCTATGCCATCATCCTTAGAATCAACTGTTTCTGTACTCTCTGATACTACCTTGCCTGCGATAGGTACACCGCAAGAAGGACAAAAAGGAGCCTTATCACTAATTTCGTGGCCACACTCCGGACATTTTATTATTGCCATTATTGTATATAGTTTAAATTTCCCATTTAAATAATGATGTTCACATTATACCACTCTCCTACCGACGTCTCATATATCGAAGTTCGCGCAGACCATGTCGTCCCATAAACCTGCTCTTGTCAACATATCCTCTAATGCCGTCAATATGTCCTTTACCAGTGTATTGCCACAACATATAGTCATTATCGTCAATCAACACTGGTTCATTGTCCGAATATTGCGCAATCATAAGCTTATATCCATTTAGTCTACCAGCGAGATATCGGTTATAGAAGTTGGTACCCGTATACACCAATGGTTTCTGCATATATGCATCCTCCACCATATCCAAGAACTTAAGTAAAGAATCGCAAAACTCTTCTGTTTTCAATCCTTGTTTTACCTCGACATCAATCATTGGTATTAAATCTTGTTGCTGAGGGCGGCATTGGGTTTTAAAATTCTCGAGTTGTTTTGTCAAGTCTGTCTTAGGTCTAAAGAAATGATAAGACCCTACTTTCAACCCGTATTTGTGTGCAAGCTCTATATTTTGTTCGTACGTGTCGTCTATACGGTCACCGCCTTCTGTAGCCTTTAGGTACACATAAGCCATTTTTGAATTGTCGCCTATAGCCTCCCAAAACACCTCGCCTTGATAATGGCTTAGGTCGATGCCGTGTACATGCGAGCAGGTGTCTTCACATTGTATATTTGTGCTCTGGGCAAATGATGGCGTGAAGCTTATCAAGCTCAAAAGAGCCAATATAAATTTACATATATTTCTTTTCATATATGCAAAGTTACAGCAAAAAGAAGAAAGAACAAAAGATTTAATTATTTTTTATATAGCATGCGCTGTTCAGACATTTTGTCAAAGATATACGTTGATTGGGCAGCCAATAAAATAAAAGCCTGGTTCGGGGCTTTATAAAATCCGAACCAGGCTCTTATATTATTCTTCTTCGCTTGTCTCAGCTGCGTGCTCCTCGATAAGTTTCTGCTGCAAATCATTAGGAACAAGTTCGTAGCTTGCAAACTTTGTTGTAAATGAAGCGCGACCACCTGTCAAGCTACTCAATGATATTGAATAGTTGCTAAGTTCCTTTAAAGGAATTTTTGCCTGAAGCTTCTGGTAGCCAGCCTCGCTGTCCATACCCATTATCAATGCGCGGCGGCCCTGAAGGTCACTCATGACATCGCCCATATAATCAGAGGGCACATAAACCTCGAGGTCGTATATAGGCTCAAGAATCTTAGGACCTGCCTCCTTAAACGCTGCCGAGAACGCATTGCGTGCGGCAAGCATAAACGAAAGCTCGTTAGAGTCAACCGGGTGCATCTTGCCGTCATACACAATGACGCGTACGTCGCGAGCGTAGCTACCGGTAAGTGGTCCGTGTTCCATACGATCCATTATACCCTTCAAGATGGCTGGCATAAAACGGGCATCAATAGCGCCACCTACAACCGAGTTGATAAATACGAGTTTACCACCCCATTCAAGTGTAACCTCTTCCCTACCCTTTATGTTGATCTTGAATTCCTGGCCGTTAATCTTGTAAGATGTCGGATCAGGCATGCCTTCTGCATAAGGTTCGATGATGAGATGTACCTCACCAAATTGACCTGCACCACCCGACTGCTTCTTGTGTCTGTACTCCGCACGTGCCATCTTGGTAATGGTCTCACGGTAAGGAATGCGTGTAGGCTCAAACTTGACAGTCAACTTCTCGTTGTTTTCAAGACGCCACTTCAAGGTTCTAAGGTGGAACTCGCCTTGTCCTCTAACGATAGTCTGTCTCAGCTCCTTGCTCTGCTCTACAATCCACGTTGGGTCTTCCTGGTGCATTCTCAGCAACGCAGCCATAAGTTTTTCGGTCTCTGCTGTATTGACGGTCTTAATAGCTCGAGAGAACTTTGGATTAGGATACTTGATGAAGTCGAAACGCCATTCGCAATCCTTTCCATTTAGGGTGTTTCCTGTCTTTACGTCTTTCAGCTTAACTGTGCAGCCGATATCGCCTGCAACAAGCTCGTCCACTGGAATGCGGTTTGCTCCAGCGCAAGCATAGATTTGGCCAATGCGCTCCTTTGATCCACGGTCAGAGTTGGTCAAGTCGTCGCCCGACTTAATCTTGCCGCTCATAACCTTAAAGTAGCTTACCTCGCCAATATGTGGTTCCAAACCTGTCTTAAAAAAGTATACAGACTCCGGGCCGTTTGAATCAGGGGTGATTTCCTCGCCGCGTGTATTGTGAAGCTTAGGCATCTCGCTAACAAATGGCACTACGTTGCCCAAGAATTCCATCAATCGTCTTACTCCCATGTCCTTTCCTGCGCAAACACAGAAGACGGGGAATATAGAACGTGTTACAAGGCCTTTTCGGATGCCTTCACGAAGCTCGTCTTCCGATAGTGCCTCCTCCTCAAAGAATTTCTCCATAAGAGTCTCGTCGTTCTCGGCAGCAGCCTCTACAAGAATCTTATGCAATTCAAGAGCTTTTCCTTTTTCGTCCTCAGGGATTTCAACAATGGTAGGCATACCTCCATCAGGTCCCCAAGTGTACATCTTCATCAACAATACGTCGATGATGCCATTAAAGCCAGCTCCGGTACCAACAGGATACTGTATCTGTACACACTTCGGACCATATATCGACTGCATATTGGCGATGATGTTGTCGAAGTCGCACTTGTCCGAGTCGAGCTGGTTGACAAGGAAGATAACTGGCTTGTGAAGCTTTTCCGTATAGCGGAAGTTGTTTTGTGTACCAACCTCAGGACCATATTGTCCGTTGATAAGAATTACGGCCTGGTCGGTTACGTTCAAGGCTGTGATGGCTCCACCGATAAAATCATCACTACCCGGACAGTCTATAATATTCAGTTTCTTGTTGTTCCATTCCACATGGAAAACGGTAGGAAATACAGAATAGCCATATTCATGCTCTACAGGGAAATAGTCGCTCACAGTATTGTGTGCTTCTACTGTGCCACGGCGCTTTATGATTCCACTACCGAAAAGCATAGACTCGGCAAGGGTGGTCTTGCCGCTACCCGCACTGCCAAGAAGGGCAATGTTCTTAATCTCATTTGTTTGATAGACCCTCATAACTTCAGGTTTTTAAATGGTTAATATTAATTGTTCATGGCGGATTGACTTGGGGTGGGTGTCTATCCGACTACTAAGTTACGCATTTAGACACATAAGACAAAAGAAAATCCTTGATATATAACAAGAATTTAAACTTTATTAGTAATTTTGCAATATTGAAAACCGCCAATTCCTGGCCTCCACCTTATATAATGGCAAATGATAATATTACAGCAAATGAATAAAGGAATATACGTACATATACCATTTTGTAAAAGCCGCTGCGTTTATTGCGGATTTTATAGCACTACTCATGCCGAGCTATGCCACCGCTATACAAAAGCTCTTTTGCACGAGATGGAATTGAGAAGCTCTGTAGAAGCGAGTCTTAGCCACTACAACACCGACACTGTTTATTTTGGTGGCGGTACGCCATCGGTTCTCGACCTCTCGGATATGGAGCTTATATTCCATAAAATAAGTGCTGTATATCCGGGCAATATGCGCGAAGTGACAGTAGAAATGAATCCGGATGACGTAACGCCCCAATACGTATCAGCCCTAAAGTCGTTTGGCGTAAACCGGATAAGTATGGGTGTTCAAAGTTTTGACGACAACCGCTTGCGTTTTCTTCGTCGCCGACACTCTGCCTCCCAAGCCATAAAAGCCTACAACATTATACGGCAGGCAGGAATAGGCAACATTAGTATCGACCTTATGTTCGGATTTCCCAAGGAGAATATTGGCGATTGGCAAAATGACATAAAGACAGCCCTGAGTCTCGACCCAAACCACATATCAGCCTATTGCCTGATGTACGAAGAAGGAACCCCATTGCACAAAATGCTGGAAGCGGGAAAGGTTAAACAGATTGACGAAGAAACATACGTAGCCATGTACACAGAGCTGATAGACCAGCTTACGTCGCATGGCTACGAGCATTACGAAATAAGCAACTTTGCAAAACACGGATACCGCTCAATACACAACAGCAGCTATTGGCACGATGTGCCTTATCTCGGATTTGGCGCCTCTGCCCATTCGTATAACGGGAAAAGGAGGTTGTGGAATATAGACAATCTGCAAGAGTATATCATGTCTGTCGAACAAGGCGTATTGCCAGCCGAATACGAAGACATCGATGCCGATACCCACTACAACGACCTCGTCACCACAGCATTGCGAACGTGCGAGGGCTTAGATCTAAGCATGCTCCACAACGAATATAGAGAGTATGCGCTGAAAAGCGCAAGCTACAGTTTAAGCAACAACAACATCGAGTTGTGCGACAACCACTTGCGTCTTACAAGAAAAGGTCTGTTTGTAAGCGACCTTATAATGAGCGACCTTATAAAGGTATAACCCCTCCCCCTGTGTGCCTTCTGCCTTATCAGAAAGGCATACCTACAGCAAAATGGAACGAGCTGTCTCGTCCGAATCGTGGATTAGCGATAGGATAATGCTCGCTCTTGTTTGTATACGCAGGGTTGACGGCCTTGAAGCCTAAGTCGAAACGCATGACAAAATAGTCGAAGTTCAACCTTATTCCCAAGCCATAAGCCACAGCTATCTGCTTGTAGAATTCGTCTATCTTGAACTGTCCACCCGGCTGGTCCTTATAGTCTTTCAAGGTCCATATATTGCCAGCGTCTACAAATATGGCTCCATTAAACTTCCAAAAAAGATAAGTTCTCAACTCCATATTTACATCGAGTTTCATGTCGCCCGTCTGGTTGATAAAGTCGATACGACCGTCGGTGCCCTTAAACTGTCCCGGTCCCAGCTCGCGCACATTCCATCCTCTTACAGAGTTGGCGCCACCCGAGAAATATCGTTTCTCAAAGGGCAAAACCTTGCTGTTGCCATAAGAATATGCCAAGCCCAATCCGCAATGTAGGGCGAGCGTGTTTTTGCTGTCAAACCTCACGAGATGGGTATAGTCCACATCTCCCTTGACATACTGGGCATAGGCAATGTTGAACAATGTGTATTGATTGTCCACATTCTTCTTAAGATTGAAAATATGCGAGATGCCATTAAGCAGATTGCCTCCCAACTCAAAATTTGAGCGTATGGCATACGTGCCGTTGGTGTACGAGAAGTTCAAGCCAGTCTTTAATATGAACAAGTCCTCATAGTTGTATCTCAGTATAGAGTTGCGGTTAGACACATCGTCCAGATACTCTTGCTTGAACGTCGACGATATCCACGGCATGTGCACATAATTGATGTCCATAAAGTCGAACCTGTACGAGTGTCGCCCGCTTGGCGACTTCCAGTAGTATCGCCATGTAGACGACAATACCCTGCGGTGAAACTCCGGACGATTCTGCAGGTTATAGCTAAAGCTCAATTCAGAGCGCATGCTCCCTATGTGCGCCAGCCTGTGAGATACAAACGGAGCAATAATGCGGGGAAACATAAGCTTGGTTTCAAAGTTGTATTCATTGTAGTTCTTGTTCTGATAGCCCTCAAGCCCGGTAATAGCCTCGCATGCACCGCGCAATTGTACACTTAACAGTTCGCTTCCACGAAAGATGTTGTTGTTGGAATAGGTCAATGATGCAGCCGCGCCAAAATCGCCAGCCGTATTAGTGCCCTCAGGTTGGAAGGATATGGTGTTGGGGTTGCGCGTGCAAACAAACACGTTGCAGTTGAGCAACGACGTGTCTGGTAGCTCGTCAAACCGGATACTTGTAAACCTTACGGCTTGCAGCTGCGAGAAGTTGTTGTATGTATTCTGTAGCCGCGAGGCACCGAATGGCTCACCGCTTTTCATGGCAGTGTTATTGGCAAGCACCTTACGGCGTATGGGTATGCTGCCGCCATCATTGCTGTGGTAGCGTATGTCGTTGATGTAATACTTTACATGGTTTATCTCGGGGCTATTGTTTGAGGCTCTGTATTTTATAAGGCGCAACACTAAGTCTACACAGCCCGGCTTTCCTACAGAGTCGGCCTCATAATGTATAAAGTCTTTGTTAAACTTATAGTAACCCGAATCGGCAAGAATGTTTGATATGCGCTTGCGCTCATTGTCGAGATTGGTAGACGAAAAGACCATACCTCGTCTTAACCCCTTGTTGCCAAGCATCCCTCTATCAAACAAGACCCGTATCGAATCGTCTTCCACCTCATAACGCACAGAGTCGAGCGTGTACCTATGACCGGGAAATACCATGTACGAAACGTAGCATTTTTTGCCCCTTGTCTTAGCCTCGCTTCTAACCGCCGCTCTTAGGTAGCCAAACGAGTGCATGGCTGTCTCCATGTCGCGGCACGTGTTAAGCATTGCCATAGAGTCGTACACAACAGGTGCCTCGCCCAACCTGCGCAACACCCTGTTGACCCACTTTGTGCTGTCGCTTCCCGATAGACTGTATATAGACAGGGGGACGTTAAACATCGAGAACCAACGCGAGTTTGGGTTCTGGCGCATATAGGGCGCAAGTTGCGACGCATCGAACGCCTTGTCGTCACTACTCACGCTGTTGCTCTTTAGAAGCTGACTGCCATCGGGAACAAACCTTGTGGAAGAACATGAGAAAGCGGTTATTGCCAACACTACAAAAAATAAATATCTAAATTGCTGGTATGTGATGGAAATATTTCTCAATATATATGCAAAATTGCGTTTCATTAATCGTTTCTTGTTTTTGCCGCTAAGTTACAAACAAAAATCCACACTACAAAATAATTTTCTTTTTCTTCGGCACTTTAGTCCATTTATCCCAAATCGGTCATTAGGATTTCTCTGTGTCGTACGGCAAAGAGGAATCCTTTAATTTTTCGCATATAGACAAGACTGATTGTCATGTTTTTAATGATCTGGCCAAATATATTATGTGTTTATCTTTTGTTTTCCTCAAATAGGCTGGCGTTGATATCAACTCGTACCTAATAGTCTTCAGAAATTTCTTTTTGTTGGAATTGATCAGCGCATGTCCGAACAACGACATGAAGTTATATGCCATCATTAGTGTCCCGTTAAAATCACGACCAATTAAATATTAATCAAATTACCCCGGAAAGAGGGGACAATCGAGTTCTTTGACATTATTGAGATCAGTCCTTTTGAAGAGATCAACGAGTGGTGTCTTATCCATAAGAGAAATGCTTAGAATCTGAAGAACCTCATAAATTAATCGCTTAAGTTGCAAATCATGTTGTACGATAGCAACAAGACAATAGGCTATGATTGCCGATGTAAGGTGAAAATCATTGGTCAGGAAGGCAAACTCCCTACCTTGTTCTTCATCATAGAATTTGACGAGTCTGAGTTTCTCCGGATACTTCCGGTATGAATTGTATTCAGTGAATTCAATCATTGTATCCACGGTCGAAAACATATACATTGCCTTTCAACTTGAAGATATCCGTTACTCGTTTCTTTCTGGCTTGCTCCATCATATAGAAAGCAAAGTCTTCAAAGATACTTATCATAAGAAAATCGGATTTGACCAGATAAGCGATAAACTTATAGCATTTACCTTTTACCTTTCTGCATCGAAAAGTGCGAATAGTCGTTATAAGTTTGGATATTACGCTTATAAAGTATCAGATCTAAACGATGTATATGACGCAATAATGACATCTTATCCTTACCATAACACTTACAGGCAGGAAACCACCTATGAGAGCTGCAATAGCATAGAGAATCTGCTGATTGCAAGTTAGATGGAGACGCAAGTATAACTTTCGCAAATTCGGATAATTACATGATAAATATCGCTAAAAGTTGGTTATTTCGAAATAAATGGTGTAT
>OIWV01000531.1_pt1 | contig 36887 bp, 58 predicted proteins | sample 1587751 | NCBI WGS metagenome assembly OIWV01 (sample SAMEA3888913, study PRJEB22519) | human gut metagenome | biome: human gut; feature: human-associated habitat; material: faeces | place: Denmark | collected 2010
CAGGAGTCCTTTGCAAAATATACGTGCGATTTATATCCGTACGAATTGCAATATCACCGACCTGTGCGTTAAGAGCAAGCATTGCCGCCTCACTATCAACAACAAACACATCAGTAATAGCCACAGCAGGAATTACACCTTCAGGTAATTTTCCATTTGCGTCAAGCACAGGCACATTGCCTTGAGCCGTACCAGTGTTAACGTGTGCAGCAGTCCCTAAACTGTCAGAAAGATCTGTCACAGATTGAGAAACGGCGTTTATAGCTTTAGTTGTTGCGTCCTGAGACATTACAGCTGTTAAGCTATTACCTGTTTCCTGCTTAATCTCAATCGATGCCGTACCCGCTTGAATAAGGTCCACAACAGTGTCGTTGTAGTTGCCCCAAATAGAAGCGCGTCCATTAACGACACCGAACGCCATATAACCTTTAGGCAGTTCAGTTGTTGTAGGAATGTTTGTTCTTGCAGTTCCGTCAATAAGCCTTAAGTTCGTTATTAGTTTTAACGTCGCCATATTTTTCTCCTTTAAATTTTTGTTATCTCTAATTCTGGGTTTGCGATTGCATTTTCAACGTCTGTTACTCGTATGTCAATCGCATTTACTTGAGCTTTTGTTGCGACGTTAGGATTGATAAGAATCGTTTGTCCTGTATCAATCCATCTATTGCTTTGATATTTCCATCGTGTGTTCGTCTCAAATACGTCTGCGTAATCTCCGTTTATTGCTGAAACGTTGTTCAAATTCTCAATCGTTATGAAGTCACCTTTATACGCATTATTGGATTGAATCAACATTGCTTGCACTTTTGCGTTAAACTGTGGAGGCGTTGCGATTTGAGCACAAACTTTTTTTCGTTCAACTACTTTCATTTACAACGTTCTCCTTTTTCAAAATCGTCAATACGCCGTCGTAAATTGCAGTCTTAAATTGATTGTTCTTAAACTTTACCGTGATATCATAAGAGTAATTTCCTGCTTCAAAAGCCTGTGTTGTATTACCATCAATCAACAATCCATATTGAGTGTCATCGATTTTCGTAAGCTCAATCTGTGTTGCTAGTCTTTTACAAGTAAATATCACAGACTCAACATTTGACAATGCAACATCGTTTTGATCTGTCAATATAAAATCAAATGAAGCATAATCACCTTGTATAATCTCAATATCGTAATTGTTTTTTATTGGTATCATACAATTGCAACTCATAAACTATACTCCTAAAATTTCCGTTCTTGCCGTCGCTTTGCACTGTTCCGCATAACCACTGTATGCCTGATACTCTTCGGGTTTCTCATTGCGCTGTCGCAAAATAGCGAGTTCCTGATTGAGCGAATACTTCTTGCGAAGCAGTTCCACAACTCTATCTTCGTACTTCTGCTGTTTGCGCTCGGCAAGTTGTTCGGCGGTGTACGGAATGTAAATTTTTATATCCTCATATTCGTCGTAAGCCTCTTTTGCGGGAATAGCAGGCGTTTCTTTGATTTCCTCTACGGTTTTACCGCCATTCGGGAACTCTTCGATAACCTCGTACTGCTTGCCACCTATTTCCTCCACTTTACCGCCATTTGCCGTGATTTCCGCGACTTTCGTTTCAACGGTAATCGCAGGCGTTTCAGGCAAGGCTTCGTGATGTTCTTTGAGAATTTTATCGTATTCCAGATAACCAAGTTCGAGGTCGTAAATCTCTAATATTTCTGTTTTGTTTTCGTTATATACTTTCATTTTCTGTTACCTCCTGTGGGTTGAGCCATATATCTTTACGCTTTTGCAATGTGTCAACTATATCAGCAAGTTCTTCTGCTGACATTGTAGTCTTTATACGGTTGCACCTCTTACAGCACGGAACACAATTAGACGGGATATAACCTTTTGAATTGTCGTACCTATCTATGCCTGTATAACGAAATTCGCCATTGCCAGACTTTTTGTGCTTAGACTGTGTAAGACTTTCGCCACAATAAATGCAAGGTTTTGTAACTATTTCACGGAATTCTTCTTTTGTCAGTTCAAAATCATAACCCCTAAGCCTTGCACTTTTTTTGTACGCACCGTAAGTTTCATTAAACGCGCTCTCACCTAAATCTTTTTTGAAGTGACTTCCGAGCCCCTTTCGGCTTTCATTTTGCAAGCACCCGCACGACCGAGTATAACCTCTTAAAACGTGACTTTTGTCAATGTGAGCGATATTTCCACAATCGCACTGACAGACAAGATAGCGACGACTTCTACCATTCTTAACTTCGCGGTATTCATCTATTACTACTAATCTACCAAATCGCTCACCTTTTTCTACAACTTTCATAAAACACCCCCAGCCTAAGCCACTCTGCGCCACATATAAACGGCGATATACGGGGGCATATTATTATGCGCGACATCACCGCCAACTCTTGACGTGGAGTTGTCAATATGGTCGGAAGTTTCAACCGAACCTCTCATTATGAAGTCACCTTCATTCCATATTTCACCAGCCGCGGTACTAAATGTATGGGAATGGCTCGGCATTTCCGAAAGGGTCAAAGTATGCGTTGCTTCACCCCCCGTACTTCCTGCCGTGTAAGTATCACCTGCAGCGAGTAGAAATACGTCTTTGATTTGCTCCCAAGTACCGCCGAAAAGAGAGGACGGACTCGTCGAGGAAGTCGATTGATAGATTGAACCTACGGGGTAAGGATTCACATACGGCATTAAAGGTATAGCTTGCCACATTCCGTATGGAGGTTTTGAACCTCCATTATAGTATCGAGTAATCCCTCCTCTGAAAAATACGGCATGTCCTCCACCCGAACACTCTAATTCAATGTAATCATCGCTACTCAGAACCTTAAAAAAGTACTCAAACGTGAACGGAGGAGCGACATAAGCGTTAGAAATATTGAATAATTCATACAAACGAGCTAATGTGTCCATCGTCGTATTTTCCCCGTAACTCACTCTACATACTTTCGTTTTCTGCGCAAGTATTTGTGTCACAAGGTCGTCAAGCGTACTCGTACTCGTGAGCGTGATTGCGTTGTCTACAATTTCAGAGGTGTTCGCGTATTCGCTCCCCCCACTTATCGGAATATCTCCGCTACCAAGCACGGACTGCCCGTTTATCGTTTTAATATTCGTGCCGCTGACGAGTTTTTCCTGCCGCGAAGTATCGGACGGGTGGCGGTGGTCGCCACGCGCAACAGTGTTTGCCGAACCCACGCTACCTACGCCGTCCATAAACGGCGTGGACGAAGAGTACGGAATATCCGCGCTGTCCCCTTTGTCGCCCTTCGGACCTTGTGGCGCGGTGATTTGCCCCGCGTCAATAACATCGCCGTTCGATAGCGTAAATTTTAAATTATAAACATTATCTGCCATAACTCCTCCTTTTATTCTATTTTAGTGAGTGCCGCGCCGACAACGCTCACACCTTGTATGCCTTTAAGATTCTTAAAAGCAAAGTCGAATGACGGGTTCGCCGAAGTACCGCTTTTTGTTACCGTCACGCTCGGTGTTCCGACATTGGAATCAACCGAAGCGGTAGCCGATACATCGATTGTTGCTTTAATGTTGATTTTCTTACCCGTAGGGTCTGCGTCGATGACAATCGAATTATCGCTCGGAACAAGCGGAAGCTCGACATCGACATTCGGCACATCGTAAAACTCGCTCTTGTCCGCGTTCGTATAAACGCGCATAGTGCCGACAATGTGCATACCGTCGGTCGTATCATAAGTCACAGTCGGGTCGCCGTATGGGAAGTCAATCGATTTCCCTTTAAGTCCGCGTTTTTTAAGTTCTTGCGTGACGGCGTTCTGCGACATAACGTCCGCTTGACTGTCACCCGTAAACTGAACGACCGTTGCACCCGTCACCGAAACCGCTCCCGTGTAGAGATAGAATACCGACGGTTGCGTCGAACTGCTGTAAACGGTGAAAGTAGAGGCGGTGCTCACCTCGCGGAATATTTCGAGTTTTTGCGTGATTTTATCGCCTTTCCCCAAAGAAATGACTTTGACACCGAGCTCGCTCATAACATCGCGGAACTCCACACGCACACCCGCCGACGAGACCTCTATCGGGACGTCAGTTATTGCAACGACCGTTGTAACGTCGCCTTGCGTCACGCTTGTCGTAAGGTGGAAAACAACGTTCTCCGGGGTTGTTGCGCTTGCGTAAAAGACATTCGAGAACGCATTTTTACTGCCGAGCTGAATGTCGGTGTCCGTATCGAGCGAGATTGATTTCTCAAAAAGCGTAGAATATCCGATGCTTGCAACGTTCACGGCTATTGTCGTTGGGTCGGTCGGCAATTCTTCGGAATATCCACTCTCCGTAAGATAGAATACGTTGTTAAATTCTTTCGGGAGCGCGTAATTGACTACGTATTGTTTAGTCGCGCCGTCGGTTTTCGTCTGATAGGTATCGGCAATAACATTGCCCGCGTTGTCCTCTATCGCCTTTTGCGCGAGTCCGACCTTTCTATCGCCATCCGCAATCTCGTTGAAAGTAAGGGCAGTAGAGTCGTAAAACTCTTTAAGATTGACGTAATTATCGGAAGTTCCCGCTTTTATGAAAATGTTCCTGATTTCGCCACTGACGATGTCGACGAGAACGGAATAGTCTTTGCCCGGGACATTATATGTTCCCTCGATAATTCCGAGCGAACCATTGCCCGCCGCTTCAAGCGGTGGAATTTCAAATTTGCCCCACGATTTCGTTTCGCCCGAATATATATATTTATAATTCTTATCGGTTGCGTTCGGAATCAAAAGAACGAATATTATTGTATCGCCCGCTTTCGGATTGCGCGAGGGGTCAGTGTTTGCAACTACAAAAGCATTGAGTTCTTCCTGAGTTGGGAGCGATGAATCTCTCATTGTCCCTATGGGATTTTCGCCCATAGAGAAGTTATTTTCTATGTTAGTTATGTCCTGTTGTATGTCACTTATAGCCGAGGCGTTTGTGTTTGTGCGTGTATTTACCTCGTTAATCGCGGGGACAATTTTTTTCTCGGTCGTGTTTAACTTCTCGGCATCAATCGTCTGCCTCTGTGCAACGGCGTTAATAAGCGCATTTATTTGCGCCGTAAGCGAATTGATTTTTGCCTGCGTATCTGCCCACTCATCGGCGGTTTTCTGCACATCGTTATCGAGCGACGAACTCGGCTGAACGTCGATATTGACGGTCTGCGAAGTCAGCGTGGTTTCAACAACGGGTTCGCTTGCACCGATTGTCAATGTTATAGTATTTTGGTCTGTGGGAACGCCCTTGACGATAACGCCATAATCGTCGAGAGAACAAGCCTTTTCGTCGATAGTCCACGAGCCCATAGCGGCATTATAAATAAACTCATACACTGCCGAAATCGCGGGAAAATTCGCCTTGACTTTCGCGAGGTCAGTCGTGACTTTCAATGCGGCATTGCTCGATTCCGCCGTTGCGCTCGAAATCTCGCCGTACTGCACGTTTACGGCGTTGATAATGAGCGTGGGTGCGTTTACACCTTGCCCCGCATAATTCGTGAACTCTTGCGGCATTTTGCGCTCGAAAAGGGCATACGAAACGCCGTCCTTTGCAAGAGTTTTGATATAGCGCATATAATGGTCGTTGCTCATCTTGTACGACCCGTTGCGCTCTATCGTTCGCATAGCGATTTTAACCGCCGTTCCCGCCACATACGGCGAAACGACAGTCTTGTTCGCTATCTCTTGAAAGTACGGCGCAAGTAGGCTCGTCGGCACAAACACGTTGAGAAGTATGTTATTGAACTGTCCCTGATAAACGGGGAAGTCCTTTTTCATATCCGCAACCTGTCCGCTTTCTTTCAAATAGATTTTGATAGTAAGCATATTGTCTCCTTTAACCTCGTTAAGGGGTTTGTTTTATAATATTATACACGGAAATAATAAAAACGGGCGAGCCGAGCCGTCCGTCTTTATTCCATACTGATTTAGTAGGGGTTACTGTCTTTTGCTGAAATACGAGTTTTTCGGAACGCCGAAATGCCACGTTGCTTTCACCTCGTCTTTCGTCATACTCTCATCGATATTCCGCGCGAGCGTAAACTGCGTAAGCGTTGTTTGCGAGTTATAGTCCGTGACAAGTGCTATTGCTTTGAACTTCGGCACGTCCTCGTCGGTGAAGTGTTGGTCGCCGATAAGACTACCGATATTTACGCTGAACGCGACGGGTTTTGTCTGTCCGTAAACGTTCGTGCCGTTGACTTGCACAATCGCGCTGTCGGGAATATCGTAAGTGTAGGTAATAGCCGTTGTCGAAATAAAGCCCGAGGACAGCTTATTCACCTCGTCATAGTAGAGAAGTGCAAGCTTTGTCGTCGCGGATTTCGGCGAGAAGAAGTACGGCGACGTCACGAACCGGTCACTGTTCGTGATTAGGCGCAAGTTGTAGTTGAAACTTATGCGCTCGCGACAATCTTTAAGTAGAATAAGTCCGCGCTGATTGTAATTCTCGTCGTTTACGTCAACGTTTGTCGCGAGAATATTCACGTTTTTGACGGTCTTAGCACCTTTTGCCGTAACGGGACTCTCGGGCAGATTGTTGATTTCAGCTTCGGTACTAAACGAGTAATCTTCGAGTATAAAGAAATCGAATAAGGTCGCTTTTCCGTATTTGTCCGTGTACTGAACGGCGGTCATCGCTCGGTAAGCGCTATCGGCGGTCGAGACTTCGGCATTTTGTATCTTGCCCACTTTATCCCCCGCGCTGAAATTGTCTTTCATTGTCCACGAATACGTCAGAGTATTACCTGACGAATATGCGTTAAGCGGGTGCATAACTTCGACATAAAGCGACGCGTCACCGAATGTTCCGTTTTGCGTGCCGATGTCGAGGTCGCCTTTGAACGCTACCATAGCATACTTCGCGAAATCACTCATACCGCCAAGAACGAGTTTTTGTAAGTGCGTGGTATCTTCCAAATATCCGTCGGCGTTATTCGGCGAAAGGTCGTTTTGGTTTGTTGTCACAATCAAATAATCGTCGATAGATACTTGCCTATTAATAAGCGATTGCTCGCTGATTTCATAGAAACGCGGTTCGGACGGAATACCGATAATCTTCGACAGCTCGTTATAATCTTTCGAGTAAGTGATTTTACTTTCAATATGGTTCGAGTAGTAAGTATTCTCGATTTTCGCAACGTAGTAATTGTCGCCATTTATACGGTGCAAATCGCCCTTGCGCGGAAGCTCGGATAAGTGGCTGTACCACCCTTGCATTTCGTAATTGTTATTGCCCGTTTTAAGCAGTGTGCCGTACATATTCGAGCCGTACTTGTTACTGTCGACAACGACGTCGGTCTGATTGTTCATCTGCTTGTGTTGCGGGGTTTCATCAAACTTACTGTTTACGAGGTATTTCCGCACGTCGGGGCGCGTGTGCGACTGACGAACGAATGACTTTGTGCGATAAGTCACGCGGAACGAAAAGTTATTTACTTTGAGGTCAGTCCATAATTCGTCGGTTGTTGGTGCCGCAGTGTATCCTTTAAACGCCGAATATATAATCTTTTTAATCGTGTAATCGTTCCACTTATCGGCATTTGGACGCGGAAGTCGGTAATCACCGCCCACAATCTTGTTATCTCCGAGCGTATAGTACATTGCAATGCCTTTGTTCGGCACGTCTGTGTAGCTTACAGGCAATATTGCGTAAACGTTCTTTTCATAGAAGAAAGAAGTAGCGTCCTTTTGCGAGCCCGCAGTTATGCCCGAATCGTCGGCGTTTGCCCGAATGGTCACATTCAAAAGCTCGATTATCGGTAGCGAAGTCACAATTTGCGCGTTGTCGTTGTAGACAAGGAACGAATCGTCGGTCGATTTCGCCGCGACCCATTCGGTTATTTCGCCGCCGAGTTGCACATAGTTCTGTATGTACGAATTGAGCTCGCACACGTAATCGTCCACGCCCTGAAAATTCGTAATTGACGAGCGCGTGATTGCATTAGTTTTTCGCTCCGTCGAACCGAGCTCGTGGAAGGTCAGCATAAACTTATTGTTCTGCCCGAAAACGAGTTCGGGTATCGCGTGGATATAATGCCCCGCTTCGATTAGGACTTCCCAAAGGTTCTTTTGGTTAAAGAATGTTTCGTTTACTTGCGTTGTTTGCAGCTTAGGAACGTATGCGGGGTCAATATAGAACGGGCAATTATACTCGGTATCGTCGAGGTTTGCCGTCGTAAAGCCCGCTTTCCGTAGGAAAAGCGACGAGTTAAGGAACGCTTTCTTAATAAGATTTTCGCAAGTATAAGGAATACCCGATTCCAAAACTGTCCTAATTGACTCTGTCGCATATATTTCATACTCAATCGTTGTTGTATAGCTCTGCTCGGGAATATATACTGGTGATTGAACGGAAGTGTTATATTGTTCGGTGGAGGGTACGTATGTAGAATGCGTTTTTAAGCGACGTGTAAACGAAGTTCCGGTATATTTAGGGAGGAAAACTTCCTCATTGTCTGGAAGTGAAAGAGGTCTTACACTTATGGTAATAACGTCATCAGAGGCAAGTCCATTTAGCGTTATTGTCCGAGCTTCTTCTGAATATGACGAATCGGGAGCAGTAACGTCTGTATAGCGACGATATAAAGGGATTGCATAATATTGAAGATTATATATATTATTAGTGAGACCGTCTCGTGCAAATTCGGGAATCCATTCGACATTACTATTAGTTGAACCGTCGAAAGCTGCTGCCCCCGCAAACCCCGCCAAATCAGCATTTGAAACAAATGATTTTTCGATATTGATTTTTAGCGTATCGGGTGTTGCCTTATTGAATACGCGTATTGATACAAACATAGAAACAGGCTTTTCAATGGTTGAAAGGTAAGTATTCTCTTTTGCTCCCCAAAGCATAAGACGTGGGATTTTTACCGTCATACTATTCCCTACAAGGCTTGAAATATCGATATAACGATATTGTAAATTGTCAGAGCTTGTTCCCGTGGTACAGATTATAGGATTATCAAAGTATAAAACTTTTACCGTTGTTAAATCGTAATAAGATGTAATTGCGCCAAAGGGGTCAGTTTGGGTATAAGCGTGCCACCCTTTTAATTCGTTTCTATTGAGAGAAATAGTGTCTTTGTATACTGTTAAGCCCGCGCGTGCCGTGAAAATATTGAATGGTTGATAAGTTTCTAATTTCACGTCTTTGAGCTTATAGGTAATCGCCATATTATCCACAATGCGCTTTTGCGCAATAATAGACGGCTCAGTAAGCGTAATGGAGTGGTCAAAGTAATCGTCACGGCTCAAAATCGGTTGCGAAACATAATCATCTTTGACGACGCGATGGAAAGTGCGCAAAATCACACCGTCCTCAACCTCATCGAGGACGAACATTGTTTCGGGCGCGAAAGCAACGCCCGTAGGATACCCCGCGAGCGTGATTTCCGTAATGTCGACGACTTGCGTTAAGTCCTCGGTGTTTTGCGTGCCCATAAGGATATACCGCGACAAATCAGTGCCGCGGTAGCCGTTATCTTCTTTTGTGCTGTCATATAAATAGAGTTTGAGTTCAATCATTATCTCAACCGTCCATTAGTTAAATTTATGCCCGCTCTCGCTCGCATATACTGTATGTTTTGGTTCTCTTTGAAGATTTGCACATCGTATTCGCGTTTCCGCGCGACGTATTTCGTCACTAAACCCGTGCCAACCGCGACAGCTGACGCCGCGAGTCCGACTAAACCGAACTGTGCAGTTGTTATTCCGATAGTAAGCAACGAACTAAGCGTATCATCGGCGATTTCGATTTGTCTATCAACGATTGACTGCAACGCTTTATCACCGTTCCTATCTCCCACTGTTGAGGTGTAGAACCCGATTATCTTTTTCGCGTTGTTAAAAGCCATTTTTGCATAAAACTCGGTCATCGCTTTTCGGTTTTTGCCGCCTGTTGCAAGCCGATTAAACGATGATTTACTCGTTGCTCCACCCGAATCGCCGCCGTTACCTGTTCTTGCACCTTGCGGCTGTTTTTCGTCTGACACGCCGCCGTCTTTACGCACAATTACTTCAACGCGCGTTGCGCCTTGTACGAAACTTTTCGGCATTTTACACCTCCGCGTCGCTTTTCAGAGTTAAGGTCGTAACGGCAAATGCGCCGTTTTGTATGGTTTTTGACATATCCGAAATGAAATCATCGTATTGATAATAAACACCGCCCACAAAAACACGCACAATAATAGGTATTCTTACATTTTGAGCCACGGTAGGAGTGAGGTTTGCAATATCCTCTCCGGTCTTTGTTGCGCAAAACCCGAAAAACTTTTTATTGAGTTCGGTAGTTAACGTGTCGTCGAAATCGAAGAACGAAATAGACTTCACTTGTCCGAGCGTTGTCGGGATAAATGCCGCGCGGTCAGGGCGCGCAAATCGCGGCACGGAAGAGGTCGCAAAAGTGTTTGCCCACTCCAACTGTGTATAATTCAGCGCGTAAAAATCAGTGCCGTTAAGTGATAACTCGAACTTTATGTCGCTATAAGTGAGCGCATTAGTAAGATACTGAACCGAAAAGTTTATTCGCACGACGACACATTCGCCGACTTGTTCCATTTCGGGCGATTCGTCGTAAAGCGCGATTCCGATATTGAGGAACGCTTTAACTTTTAACCCGTAGCGATTTCTTATCTCAAATGGATTTCCCGCATAAATATTGCGGATTTTTGCCACATAATAATCGAGACTTGCGACTTTGTCGGTCGGCACAAGCACGGTCATTTGCCCCGTGAGCAATGCGCTGTCAATGTCAGACGACGGCAAAATATCGCTATCGGTGAGTTCGACAAGCGCATAGGTCGAAACGCCGACATTGTTAAGGCTCGTAAGCCAACTGTCGAACTCGTCCACGCGGTTTTTCCACGCGTAAAAATGTATATCAAGATACTCGGCAAGGTCAACTTCCGTCGTCACTTCCGAGTATTCGTCTTTTAGCGATATGATTTCACTATTCTCATTATTGTATGGGATTTCGCCATTAGAAGCCTTGTAAGCGGCAAGATTGCCGTTAAACGCTTGCGCGATAATATCCTTAACATCTGCCGTACTCAAATTAGTCTTAATCATAACTCTCTCTCCATTGTCTAATGCCGACTTTGCGTATCCACTGTTCTTTTTCGATTGCGTATTCGGCGCGGTTTACCTGAACCCCGAACTGCTTTTGTGTATAAGCAAATTCTTCATTGAAATATAGGTTTTTCATTATATCCTGCATAAACGCTTGCAATTGCGGTTGTGACATATTCGCGATTTCCTTAATCGACCCCGCGCGCAACCACAATTTCGGCTCTTCCCCGCCCGAAAGTGCTTGTTTGCGCCCGTTTTTAAGCGCGCTCCGTATCATTCCCGCATTATTCACGGTCATTCTTAACATAGGAAGTGCGCCGCGCAACGCAAGATACACGCTGTTATATGCAATATCGAGGTCGCCCGCGACTATTTTCCCGTCGATTTCCACGATACCGCCCGATTTCGTCGCCCGCAACGGTCTATAATACGGGCGTGCGCCCGATTTTGCTGTACTGTAAACGAGCGACATAAATGACTGCATATTCGTTCTTCGACTGACTTTCCCGTCCTCGCGCTTGACTTCCTTATAGTTCATCATCGGAAGTTTACCCGCAAGACGAGGATTGTTGAAAATATCCGAAAGTGTGAAATTTTTATAATATCCGTGCGCCATTCCCTTACAAAATACTGTTTAAGTCTGCCGTGTAAATGTAATATGACCTCGGCTGATGTTTCATATCGACTGTTACGCTCTCGACGGAATAAAGCCGTCCGTCTATAACGACAAGGTCGTCCGTGCAAAGCCGAACGCTATCGTCATAATACTTAATCGTTAATGTATCGAGAGGTGCAATCATACCGCGTATCGGTTGCGTGGTATTCCCCTCAACCGACCCCGTGTGCATATAATCAAACGACAGCACATAATAATACTTGTTCGTTTGATACTTTGCTATCGGCACATTAAATATCTTATCGAGCGTTTGGCTTTCCGCAAATGCCGCCTCGGTATTCGTATAACGGCGATATAAAAGCGCACGTTTATTCAGCGTTGTATTTCTCGGTTTGAGTCGCATATTACCAATCCTCGCCTTGCGGAATAAACGTGTATTTGCCGTAGAAGTTCAGTCCGAGCGTTTTAAGGCACGAAATGCAGTCCTTGTGCATATCACGGTCTTGATTGCGCATAACGTCGGCTGACATATTCTGCATAGTATCAAGGTCAACGCCCGCCACGCTCGAAAGGTCGCCGTTGTCGAGCAAATAGCACCCCTCTATAAACATTGCTTCGAGGAACGCTTGACGGTACTCATACGGAGAATACCCGCGCAACGGTCTTTTCGCTATAAGGTAATTGAGTTGCTGACGCGAACTTTTGCCGTGATTGTAGATATACTGATACACTTTGAGCCGAACCGCCGCAAGAAAGTGTTTGATTTTGTCGGGTTCGTTTCCCTCGATTTCGAGTTCGAGATTGCGCCCGCGTTCTTCAAAGTATTCGCGGGTCAATTCATACTGATGTTCGCGCCCGTAATAAGTCGCGTCATCGTCGCTAAACGGGAAATGTATTTGACTCTCATCGAGTTCTTCGAGTTGAGTTTTTGTATAAAACGGTGCTTGATAAAACTTCATAATCAGTCTCCTTCTTTCTTGAATCGTCCGACGTACTGGTCATAGGTCTCATAGTTACTTTTCGCTTTCGACCCCGCCGTTTCAACCATTCCCTCGTTTGGCTCACCTTGCCCGGAAGTGAGGCGGTCGGCTATATTCGCGCCTCGAACCGCGTCGATATATTTGTTATCCGCATAGTCTTTCCCTCCGACGATATGGTACTTACCGCCCGCGTCGGACATACGACCGCCTACGCGCCCCGTCTTTGAATAAGACCCCGCGAAACGCCCTTTTTCTCCACCTATACGGTCGGAAATGCCCATATCTTTGCCCGTTTGAACTTGAACAACTTTTCCCTCAACGCTCGAAGAAACGGATTCGGGGAAGTTCTGCACAATGCCCGTAGTGGCAAAAACTTTCTTGCTTTGATAATGAATAACTGACGGCTGCAAAACCTCGCCCGCCTTGACATTGTCATTGACAAGGTAGGTGTATTCGGCAGAGTCGCCGTGTGTGCCGTAGGTCACATTTGCAAATTTCATAATCCACGCTCCTTTTATTATATTATACACAAAAATAGCAAAGAACGGCTACGGGATAACCCGTAACCGCCCCTTGCTTGGAGTATGAATAGTGGAAGTAAGCGAATTAGTTCGTCGTGCCGTCGTTGAATCCTGCGACATTGCCCTTAATCGTTACGCCGTCAATCGGGGTAAAGGTAAGCTTGTTCATCAGTTTCGCGATGTCTGCCGCCGACCAACCAGACCTTGCGCCCGCACCTGCGTTGATAACCATTTTAATGGTCGCGCCGTGGAGACATTCAACGCCGACTTTCATCTTCGGAAGAATGTACACGCCACCGTAATAGGTGTTCGGGTTAGCCTCAACGGTCGGACCTACGATACCGCGGCAAGTACCTGCGCCGTAAACGATGATTGCGCCGATTTTGTCGAGCGAAGCACGGCAAGCCGCGAGGTCAACGGCAGCGTCGTTGCTCGTTCCTGCGATACCGAGCGCGACATATACGAACTGACGGGTCACTTTATTGAACATAAAGCAATCGACGTCGTCGTACATACCGCACATACCCGTACGGCTATCGATACGCGCGGATTCGCTCTGCGTGAACGGGTTAATAAAGCCCGTTGCAAGGATACGCGCCGAAGCCTCGGAAGCGTTCTGCATATACTGTCCTTTCATAAGGACATTGAACGCGGGCGAAACAAACGCCTGTCTCTCATCGGAGGGAACGGTAAGTGCGCCGATTTCGGGGATACCGTCGGAAAGCGAGCCGTTCGCGCTGATGAACTTCATCGTAGGACTGTTAGCCGCCGAGCCGACCGCCGCGGGGTCGTAGCCGTAGACTGCCTCTGCAATTTCGTCGGCAGTAACGTCGGTTGCATCGATAGAACCTTTCGAGTGCGTTTTCGCCTTGTCGAAGTTGTCGCCGTTGCGGAAGAATCCCTCAATCTGCTTTGCGTAGGTGATGATGTTAATCGCCATACCGGCGGTCTTTACCAACTGCGCAAGCACGACTGCTTTAAGAGCAACGGGGTTTGCGTAAATCTGCGACGAGGTAATGGGAACACCCTCATCGTAGAAAAGGTCAACGGGAATGGTGTAGTGCTGCGACTGCGGCGCGTTAGCATAGCCGTTGTTTGCCGCGTTGTGGTATGCGCCGTTGTTCGCACCGCCTATCTGACGGAAACGAGGCGCATAAGGAAGAACGCGCATTACGTCGATATACATAACGCTCTCGACGTCGTTCGACGGCGTGTACTTATCGGTAACGCCTTTGCCGTTAATGTGCTGAATTTCGGGGAACAGGTTCTCATATACGAGAAGCGAGGACGCGTGTTCTACGTCATATCCCTTTACGGTCTGAAACATAGTTTTTAATTCTCCTATAAATAATAAATTTTAGCCGAATATCGGCTCGGCTAAGCCGTATCACATAAACTGCTTTGAGTACTCTTCAAAGGTTTCGTTTGCGGACTTGTTTTTGCCGTCTACGCCCTGTTTAGCATATCCGCCGAAATCTTCCTCTTCGTATTTCTTACGCAATTCGTTGCGGTCTTTGTCCGCTTCCGAAAGTTTCTCTTTAAGGTCGTTATTTTCCTTAAAAAGTGCGTCGTACTTTGCTTCGAGGGCGGCAATAGCGTCGTGGAGGTCGGTTTTAAGCACGACATCTTCGAGCCGAACACCGTTGCCCGTAGCGTCAACGCCCGAAACAGTGGGCGCGGGTACTTCTTCGGGATTATTCTCGGGAGCGGGCGGGTTCTGCGCGCCGTCACCCTGCGCTTGCTCCGTGGGAACTTCCTCTTTTTTGTCGACGGTATCTTTACCGTTGTCAGCCGCGGGTTCTTCCGCAGGCATATTCTTGTTTTTTTCTTCGTCCATAATCGTCTCCTTTGATTTCCTACTCTCCGCGGTTACGCTTACAGATTTATCTTTATCTGCCTTACGCCCGAAAGTTTTCAGAATTTTTTTAAGAATGTTCATAAAAAACTCCTTGAACTACTCACCTGTGGTATTTCGTCCGAGCCTTTTGTTATTATTATACACCGTTTTTACTTATTCCAACTTGTCATCATCGCGGTTTGTTGTTGCGTACGAAGTTGTTTTTGCTCTTCAAGCGCACGAATTTCCTCGTTCTGCTGTTCGAGCGAGAGGTCTTTGTACACCTTGCGGACATACAATGCGGGTGTGATATTACCGACGGTAAGTTGGTCGCCCAAGACCTTGACGGTTTCAAGGAACGGGCTTTGATTTTCGCTTTTGAGAATGATACCGACGGGTTCGTGATTGTAGAACCGCATAACCTCGGCAAGCATATCGTCAATTTCGGGCTTGTTGAGGTTGACTTGTCCGTCAATCCAAGTATCGCTTTTCGTTCTCTCGCTCACGATTTCGGTGGCGGTACGCGCGCCTGCGCCCTCGGAAAGGAACGACGCAACGGACGACGCGGAAATATTGAGTTTGAACGCGCAATCTTTGTAGATATTCTCTTTCTGCGTGCGAATATCGTTTCCGCGAAGAAGAAACTGTATTTTTTCTATCTTGTCGTTGTCTCCGTTCATCGAGGCAACGCGCTGATAAAACCGTTCACTAAGCGCACGCTCGCCGTAAGCGGGGTCGTCCTTATTCCACATTTCCTCGGGTATAAGCGCACGAGCGCGGGCAAGGTCAACCTCGTTCTTTTCAAAGTACTTCATTTGGTCGTATTGGAAGTTTTCTGTGAAAAGAATGTCGCCGATAGGTTGCCCGAACGGCGTATTCGGGATTTGCGGAATGTCGTCCGTGAACTTAATGAGGCAACAACCGAGCGAGTGTGGGAACGGCAAATACTGCTCTTTATCGAGAATAATCGACGGATAATGGTCGCGAATGTAGTTTTTTACATTCTTCGGTAGATTTTCCCATTTTACACGCTCTACGAGATTACGCGGGCGCGTTTGTACTTCGGTTTGCAAAGTTCCGCTTGCACAATACACAGCGGCGCGTACGCACGGCTTACCCTCGGCGTTAAAATACCGCTCTTCGCATATTCCGTAATGCTGTTTGTTTCCGCTCGGATTCGTGTTATGAACAGCGTCGAAGTATGTCCGTACGCTCACAACTTTTCCGCTCGCGTCTATGTCTGCAAAGAATGTATCTATGCGGTGTGCCGTTGCATACAGTTCGTGGTTAGTGCGATTGAGTTTAAGTAACGACGTACCGCCCGCAATACCGAAAAGGTGCGCCTTTTTCAGAGTGTGATAGAATTTCGACTTTTTCGCCCATTTTGTTGCAAACTCATAATCGCTCTTTTCGCCCGAGAAGTCAATCCCGTGCGCAAAAAGCATATTGTTAAGACCGCGCGCAATCGATTGCAGCATACGTTGCGGAACAAGCCCGCTCGCTTTATTGTGCCAGCCGTTCACCCAACCGTCGTAGCACGCAAGGCAACGGTTGAGGTAAATCGCGTAAAACGAATAGTAGTAATCGGGCGCGAGCAGATAGAACGTGTTATTGACGTAAAAATCAAAGAATCCGCCTAACGACCCGTCATTAAATCCGACAGTATCAATGTCAAAAACCTGTTGGCTCATATCGTTAAATCTCCTTTTATGATATTATACACAAAAAGAACGATTTACGACAAGTGAGACTTCTTGATTTTTGCCTTTACGCGGGCGCGGGTTTCCTCTCTCTTCCAATTCTCCGAGAACTCTTTGAAGTATGCCGTGAGTTTGTCTGCGCCGACCATATTGAGCGTGTTTGCGAGGTCGTCAAGGCGACGGTTCATCTCGCGCAACTGCGAGATGAGTTCCGCAAAGAAGTTGAGTTCGCAACGGCGTATCTGCTTTTCGTCGGACACGCCGAGTTCTACCTGTTCCTTGTTCATTGTTTCGAGTACGTCTTTGTCGATTTCTGCCATAATGATTATTCTCCTTTTTTGTTGTCGCTAAGAAGCGAAATTGTCTGATTTATAAGCGTGATTTTGTCGTTTGCTTTCAAAATCTCGCGGGTCGCTGCGGATAAAAGAGTAAATATGCATTTTCGCGCATAATCATTCTCTTTTGCGCCGTCGGGTGCTTTGATTGCGGCTAAAAAATCTTTTTCGTCGAGCCGTGCGTGCCGTGTGAACGTGAGCGCAATAATCTCATCGAGAATTTGGCTCGGATTCAACTGTTCTTTTTTGTCGTCCATAAAAAACTCCTTTATGATATAATTCTCGCCATTTTGCGAATATCATCGTAATGTGCGTCGGCAACCGCCTTTCTCACGGGGAAAGACAAGTTGTAGCAGTTGTTGTAGAACGGTATAAGTCCGTATTCGAGCGCGTCGCAAAGGTCGTTCTTGATACGGTCATCGAGTTTGCCATTGCGATACCGCTGTTTTTCGAGTTCGTTTGCGAGCCTGTGCTGATTTATCATTCCGCGCCAATCTTTCCAACCCTCATTAAGTATCGTAAGTACGCCGTAAGCAAACGCGTTCTTGATAATGCCGAGGTTTACGTCCTTATGTTTAAGCGTGAACGCTTTGACGTGGATATACTTCCAAAGCCGTTTATTCCGCGCCGTCTTTTTAAGGTGCGCCAACTGTGCAATGAACGGGCTTGCCGCGCCGTCGACCGATAGTATCACGTTTATGCGGTTATACTCAATACCGTACTTGTTGTCGAGGAACTCGATAAAATCTTCGAGTATCGCGCATTGTTCCGTCGGCGCAAGCGTGCGGTTTGTTTGCTCGGGGTCATCATAGCATACTTCGAGCGTTTGAGTTGTGCCGTTGTCGAGTATTGCCACGGGAACGACCGCGAAAGTATCGTTTGCCGTTGCGTGGTCGATACCGATGATAAGGTTCATAAAGTAATGCTTTTCGAGTTCATAATCGCGCTTGTAGCATTTCGACCGCACAAACTGCGGGAATACGACGTCGCTCGTTGACGCGTTTATATCGCCGAGGAATACGCGCCTAAACTCGATTTCATTCGCTTTTCTCTCACTGTCTATGAAACTCTTAACTCTGTCATCAAGCAAATTCCAAATATCATAACAATTCGCGTAAATGTAGCACCATTCGGGGTCTTGTTTCTTCTCGTTGACGTAATCAACGAACCAGTGTCCGACCGTCTCATTGTTTCCAACGACAACAAGTCGACTGTCGGGGTCGTTTCCGAACTGTCGAATGAACGTAATTACAGCCTGATTAAGGACGTCTCTGTCGCGGTTTTTCTGCGCTTCCTCGAAAAGAACAAGTGAAAGTTTATTCGTTGTATTTACACCACGCGAGCGTTGTCCGCCGCTACTGTCGGTAATCGGGTAAAAAAGTGTTCTACCCCTATAACCTGCGCGTTCTATGCGGTCGTGCGCACGCGGAATATAAAACTCCGCTGTCGGCGTTTCGGCAACATCATATCCGCTGTTTACGAGGAATTTCGCTATTTCGTTGATAATACTGTCTTTAATCTCGGTAGCGGTCGCTTGCAGTATTACAATGTCGCGGTCGGGATATTTATTCGAATATAGCCACCACGCGGCGACGAGAATACTTGTTTTCCCGCTTATACGACCCGACGAAAGAAGGAAATATCTATACTTTGAATCGGGGTTGAAAACTTCGCGGTAGACGCGCGGAATAAGAATCGTGTCCTTATTGATTTTCGCTTCATCGAAGATTTTATGAAGTTCCTCGTCGGTATATTCGGCTTGCTTTATAGCAACGCTCTGCGCTTTCTCAACGCCGCCGTTGCCGTCACTCTTCGGAATCGCCGCTTTGCGTTTCGCCATTCTCGACTACCTCCTCTGCCTCGATAACCTCTGTCTCTTTTGTTAAGTCGATTTTTGCGCCCTCGTCCGCTTTCCGCGACGCGTCCACAATCATAATATTGATATTGCCCGCCGTCGCACGTCCGAGTTCGACCACCTCTTTAAGACCGAGTATCCGCGCGAGTTCCTTTTGCGCCTTAATCCGCGTGTCAATGTCGCTCGTTTCCTCGACCCTCGACCCCGTGACGTGTCCGTCCTTGTCGTAAGTCGTGATTTTCCGCACCGTCTTGATTTTTCCCTCGGCTATCTGTCGGTAAAAATGGATATTCTTCGCCGTCTCGTCCGAAATCTTATCCACTTCCATAGGTCGCATAGGCACGACCTCGTCGCCTTTTGCGAGCGGAATCATTGCCGACAGTTCCGGCGGAAGTTCCGTTTCGAGCGTTTTTACCCGCTTGTTTATCTTTTGGCTCGCCTCGCTCGTCGGGTTCATAAGGCTCGCCCTTTGACCAACTCCGCTCATCGCCGATATAAGGTCGACCATTTCGGGGTTCTTATAACGCTCCATAGCGTTCGCGCTTTGCCCGTTAAACTTCGACTTCTTGTACCCCGCCATTTGATACGCCGCCGCACGCGTCATTCCCTGTGCGCGAAATATGACGTATTTCTGCTGTTGTATAGTCAGCGAATCGAATTGCTTCTGTTGCTCTTCCGTGTAGCAAGCATACCGCTTGCGCCTTGTCTCACTCATCTGCGATACTCCTTGAATAAATCCATTACCGACGGGTTAACCGTATAGCCTTTATACAAAATTTTCGGGTTAAGATAAGTCCACTTCCCGCTCGTTCGCAAAACATTGAGCGCGTTAAGTTCCCTAAGCGCGTTGTTGCTTGTTTCGCGCGATAAACCCGTAAGTTGCGCCACTTTCCTAACCGTTACTTTTCCGTCAGTAAGTATGAGGTTATTATCCCCGACAAACGGAAGTAACACAATCAATACTCTCAATGCGCTCGACGATAACTGCGCCAAATCGCTAAACGACTTTTCAAACAACTTCATAAATTCGCCGTTAAGATGAACCCTCGGTCGTTTCTTGAACCTCTTTACCTTAACGAGCTTCTCGCCGTCGTCGACATCAAACGACTGCGTAATTTCGCCCGTTTTTTCGTCAATTACAAGCCGTTTCATCTCGCCAAAACCTCGTTTATTATTATTATACACAGCCCCTCAAAAAACGCCCTAATTTTGTCCTAATTTTTAGGACAAGTTTTCACACAACTATCACACAAAATTTGACTACTCCACTACCATTTTAGCACCAAAACCGCCAAAAGACCCCAAAACAACTGATAAAAATTGTAAAAACTCCCTATATATCTTTTGCTACTTTACCTCTCCGACCGCCCATTTTTGCCCCCATTCCAGGCTGTTTTTCTCCCGCTCAGTTCCCCTTTCAATCGAAAAATAGTGTCGGTTGGAAAATTGAGGGTTATCAGTTTCAAAGGAAAAATAGTGTCGGTTAAAAAATCGACCCCCCTCTGCCCTCGTCTGTGTTCCCCGGGGGGTGGGGGTGTCCCTCCGCTTACAGTTTTCCATCGCCAAGGTGGTGGGCAACCAATAAACGGAAAAGTTATGTAAACATAACAAGCAAGGGGTCTCCCGTCTACTATTCCCCTACTGATTTAATAGGGAAAACAAGAAAGAGGGAATGAAAGAAGAGTGCGGGGGGGCAATGCGGGCGCGCATAATGCGCGGGCGGGCGCGCGTACGCGTAGAGGGGGCTAAAAAGGGGGAAAGACGAGCGCGGCGGGGGTAGTGGACTACCACGGCGGGCGGGGTTAGTGTTTTAACGCGCAAAAACGCCCCGTAAAGGCGCGGAACGGTTGCGGGGTATAAGAATACCCGCGCGGGGTGGCGCGGGCTTGTAGTGGCTAAAAATAGCGCGCAACGATTATAATCGACCAAATAAGGAACGCGGCGACGATGCCACCATAGAATAGCGCGATAATAAATCGGCGGCGGCTTTCGCGCTCGTCTGCGTTGGAAGCGTTGCGGGCGTGTTCGCGTTCGTTCCTGAGCCGTTCGCGCTCATACTCTGCGCGGATTTTTTCGCGCTCGACTTTTAGCCTCGCCGCCTCTGTTTTTAGTCGTTCGCGCTCGTCAGGCTCTGCGGGCTTGCTTTCGGGCGTGGCTTTCTCGTCCGCTATGCGCGCAGCAAGGGCGCGGAACTCCGCCGCGGTTATTTGTATTTTATCGTTTTTTTTTTGCTCATTGATCAAAACTCCTTACCATAGCGCTTTACTGCTTCCGCGCGGGTCATTACGAATACAAGCGGCGCGGGCTTGCTCGTGGGCGTTGTGGTCGGTTTCTTCGGCTCGATTACCTTTACGGGAATAATCCTCATTTCTTCGCCCTCCCTTAAATCCTGCGGATATAATCGAACCCGTCAACGGTCAAAGCGTTGTAAGCGTCGGCGGCGGCGTTGTATTCTGCCGCGATTCTTTTTACTTCTGCGGCGGCTTGCTCGATTTCGTCGATTCGCTTTTCGGGGTCGTCGATATAGTCGGCAATATATCCCGCTTGAAAATCGCTTGCATACAGCCCACAAAACTCGTTATTTTCGTTGATGAACTCCGCGCCGTTCTTCGTGTATATGTCGAAGGTTTCGCCGCCTCTGTATCCGTCGATGATTTCGTATATGCTTGCGTGTGTGGATTTCTGCGAAAGTATGCTACGCTTAAAGTACACGGACACGCCCGCCGCCTTTGTCAACTCGTCGCGAAACTTCGCAAGCGTCTTTTCGCCTGCTTTCTTCCCTTTGTACTTTTGGAGCAAGTCCCCGAGCACGGGCAACACCTGCGCCGCAAGTATGGCTTTGTAATTATTGCGCAAAATATAGCCGAATTTCTGCGCGCGGACTTTCTCCGCCGATAAATTGCTAAACACCGACGCACGGCGCACGCCCTCGCCCGGCTTCCACGTCTCGACCGCTTCCGCGATAGCCTTTTCTAACTCGCGAACCTTCGCCGCGTTCACCGCTCTCTGCTCTCTGATTTCTGTTAATTTTTTCATAGTCTTTTAATTCCTCCGGCGGTCGGTCGCCACCCTGATATGCTAACAATATACCACGGCGGGCGGGTTTTGTCAACTATTTTTTATCATTTTTTTTGCGTTTTGGTAAGCCCTTGCTAACTCGCCCGCCACCGTGCGAACCTCACCCCGGCAACGGCACAGGGGCGAGAACCCGCGCACATACAAAGGCGATTTTCCCGCGTTCGGACTTTTCTTTCGACAAGCAAAAACCCTCTCGCGCGTTTAAGCGAGGGGGTCTTGTTTTTAGGTGTCAAAATAAAACCGCTTACAGGTGGGGGTTATTCATTCTTCTTTTCTCCTCGCGCTTTCGCGCAAATACTTTTCCATAATTGCGCCACTTTACAATGAGAAAGGCGCATAAGCCTTGTTACTTCGTCCCAAGTGTAGCCTTCGTACCGATAACGAAGAACGGATAGTTCTTGCTCATCGCATAGTTGCGCGATTTTCTCGCACATTATCCGCGCCGCTGAACCATCCTCGATTGAGAAACCAACCTCTGCGGTCTTACACTCGTAATCGTACCGCTTAGCCTCGTTAATGCGCCGTATATCGTGTAAGCGTTTAATGCGCAAATACACCGACCGATACGCGTAAGTACTCCACTTAACACCGCGTGCCGGGTCGAACCGTTGAGCGCATTTACAGAGCCATAATGCCGCCTCTTGTTTCAAGTCCATATCCCACGATAGTCCTTGCTCTTTGAGTACGGTATTTCCTATCCACGCGCTCCCCTCAACGCGCTTGCGTTGTTCGTCGGTTAATTTCATTATTCCAACGGGACGGCAATATCGCCCGATTGCGGGTCGTAGAACGCTTTATATCGTCCTTTATCAGGCGAAATCCCCGCATAACGGAAGAATGATCTCATACCTATTTGTCGGTTTTTAACAGGCATACTGCCGACTTCGGGCGTTGCGAGCGGGTGGATATACAATGTTTTTATCTCGTCGTCGTAATCGACAAAGGCAGAATTGTTCACGCCCGCTATTCGCGCTAATTCTTTGCTGATTGTAAGCAGGTTCGTGCCTTTCCCGTTTTGTAAACTTACGAATATATCGCCTTTGCCTAAGAAAAACTCTTTATCTCTCGAACTTACTCTCATCTCTTAATCTCCTTTTCCCTTAAAAAGGCAAATCTTCGTCAATAGGCTTTTGCTCTTTGACTTGCTTTAATGTTTTGTTCTCACGCGAACCCCCGTCTTGTTCCGCGCCGCCCGAATTTCTCTCCCACGAGTGGGGGTCTATATCGTTCACCCAGAACTCCACGACTTTGCGCTTGTTGCCGTTTCTGTCCTCGTACTCGCGCGTTTTCGGCTGTGCGGAAACGGTAACTTTCATACCCTTGCGTAAATACTTTTGGCAGAACTCGGCGGTTTTGCGCCACGCAACGAACGAAAAATAATCCGTCTGTTCGTCATCTCCGACCTTTGAATTGATTGCAAGGTCGAAATTCGCCACCACCGTACCGCTACCCGTCTGTCGCAACTCGGGGTCTCTCGTCAAATTACCTACAAAATATGCCGTTGCTCTCATTCTTCTACTACCTCCGTTTTTATGGGTCTACCCACTTTTGCCTTTTTCTTCCATTCGCGGAACTCTTCCGTATCATACGCGACATATCCCTTGTCCGTGATGATTTTTCGCAGTTTTCCACGGTGTTGCAGTTCGGATATATAGTTCGCTACCGACCTGTCGCGCCCGCCTTTTGCCCTCATTTTTCGTAATTCTTTAATCATTGCTTTCTCCTATAAAATTTTTGAACTCTTCGAGTTTTCGCTCTTTAATTTTGTTCGGCGCACCTTTTATCACGGGGTCAAGATACTTATCGAAATATTCTTTGACTTTAAGCCGCAATTTCTCTTCGCCCGCCGCCTTGCCTTTCCGATAGCCACCGATACCCTCGCTGTCACCTAACGCGCTTTTCCCTTTGTCCTGTCCTCCTGAGGTCTTATTATATAACTGAAATCCTTGCTCGGCGGCTTTTCTTATCGACGTCCGCTCTTCCTCATCGAGCGCGCTTTCGTCAGTATAACGCCACGCAAGTTTCCATTCGCCTGACAGACCCCAGCCGCGAGTATATAGCGACCTATCGATATGCGATTGTCTCCCCGCAAGGTGTTGCGCAAGTCTCGACAAAAGGTGTTTCGCTTGCCCGACATACGCGTATTTTATTCCCGTGTCGTCATCTACGCGAGTGAAACTGTATATTCCGCTGTCCTCTGTCAGCCTCGGATAGGTTTCTTTAAGTAACTTTTTGTATCCGTTCTCAATCGCCTTGATTTTCTTAAATGCCTGATAGTCCATTCTGACCGCCTTAAATGCACCTATTTTCAACGAAACGGCTCAAACGCGAAATTATACCGCCGAAACCGTATCGTTGAATTTTACCCTAATTTTGCTCGTCTATCGTGTATTTTGCGTAGGACACAATGTCGTTATACCGATTTTTCCCCGTTACGGTCTCGGTTTGGATATTATAACCGCGTTTGCGCAGACGGTATATAACTGCCGAAAGGCGCGTTATACCAAATTCGGCGATTGCCCGCCAACTCGTAATGTAGCCCGTTTCGCGCATATACTGCAATACCCGTTCTTCACCGTTAATCTTCTTCTCCATTTTCGTTATCCCTCCACGTTATTCTCACACTTGCCTTTATTGTCGTCGGTTTCATACACGCCGCATAGGCGGACGGAAACTCTCGGCGCAACTTCGTGCTGTCTACGGACATTCTATCATACGGCGCAACGTAAGTGATTTTCACCTTGTCGGTCTCGAACGAGTAAACGCCTTGCCGCTCCATTTCCTTAACGAGTTGAGCGCGGAAGTTGTCAGCGGTCTTTTTCGCCGCGTCATACTCCGCTTTTATTCGGCACAATTCGCTTTCCGCTTTCGCTACGCAGTCTTTAAGGTCGTCGGTTATGGAGAGTTCGTGCCGTTCGTAAATCTTGTCGTGGTATTCCGCGTCGAGAAGAGCAAGAACTTCCGCGTCCGTTTTCGGCGTGAGTTCTTTTACCGTCATACCGTCATCAGTGTAGTGGAAACAGAAGAATTTTTTCGCACCCGTCCAACGGAAAGCGTTTCCGTTTATAACCGTGTCATTGCATTTCCGCGCTAAATAGTCGAGTAGCGATACTTGCCACGACACATACTCCCGGTCGAACTTCGCCGTCGTCTTATGGTCGGCAATGAACGGCGTGCCGTCTTTGAGAAATCCGACAATGTCCGCCGTTCCCGCAATGAGCATACCGTTAAAGTCCTCGGCGAACATTTGCTCGGCGATTGCCGAATCGAGGTTCTTGCTCGCCCATTCAAGGAACTGTTTACCCTCTTCCGTGGTCGGTTCGCAATTAGCGTTGTTAATGTAGTTCTCAATGTCCTTGTGTATCTCTTTGCCTTTCGTTGCGGCTTTCTTTAACGCGGTTTTGCTCACACCCGAATAATCGGGAGCAAGTTTGTGCTTATGCAGCAACTGCGTTACCGAAATGCCCGCAATATCACCGTCAACGCGGTAAATGTGATTCTTTTCATCGAAGTCAATTCTCATCTCTCTCTGCCGCCTTTCTCTTCGCCTCGATGACATAGTCCGCTTGCTTGCTCGTGAGTTGATCAATACGCGTTACCTTGTAGTATTTCAGCGTATTCAGAACATTCACATTCAGCCGAGCGAACTCCGCTTTTTGCTCGTCGGTTATCGGCTCGTCGACCTCTTTCGGCAAATCTTCGCCCGCGTAGATATACAAGCCAAGTCCGAACATAGCAATGTTTTTTACGAGACAACGCATAACCGTCTTGTTAATGTCCGTCATCATCGGCGCAGTAATCGCCTTGTTTCGGTTATCCATTACGGGCAGCCACATTTCGTAGGTTAAATCGCCCGCCGTCACGCTCGTGTAAACCATATAGCCCATTACCTCGTTTCCGAAGATAGGCAGTCCGTCTACATTCTTTCGGATTTCGTAAGTCGCGTCAGGGCAAATCTCTTTGAACTTGTGCCACGCGAACGACCACGAAAGATACGTCAAATCGCCTTTTCGCTCCGTGTAGTCGTTGACATTCGTTTCAACGAGTGTCTTAAACATTTTGTCTGTTTCCATTTCCCTTATTCTCCTTTCTCGCTCTTCTCGATCTTCTCGTATAAGTCTCCTTTCTCGCTCTTCTGAACCATCTCATATACGCGCTGAATCTCCTCTTCATATTCGTATGCGAGCGTGTCGTATTTAGATTCAGAAACCCACTGCGTGTCCTCTTTCGAAACTTTACGATATTCCCCGAAAGTCATAAAGACACGACTAAGGTCGGTAATAATATATGTGAAGCCCAACTGCGTAATGCAATCATCACAGGACCTAACCGTATAACCCAACGCGTGCGCTTTCACCGTAACGAGGTTCATAAGACCGCTAAAATCGGAATTCGGAACGCTCGTAACATTGACCGACGTCACGACTGCGGGGAGCGGGTTTTCCGTAGGAGAATACGCCACCCAAATAACTCGACCCGCAATTTTCTTGATTGTCGCCGCGTTCTGCTTTGCCTGTTCTGTCGTCTGCGTTGTGTTCATTGCAGCTTCCCGCAACTCTCTCGTAGTAATTCTTTGTTCCATAATTTACCTCCAAGTGTATTGATACTATGATTATACACTATTATGAAGCCGTTGTCAAGTATTTTATATGCGTTTTTACAAGAAAAATTTGCGAGTCCGCACACCCGCAAATTCCTCTTTGTTAGCCGTTATGGGTAATTTCTTTCGATGAAAAATAAATTTATACAAACGGTGCGGCGTTTATATATCATTTTTTTGACACACGGTTGCACCAACCCTGTTTACATTCCTTGTACGGACATTTTAAGCACGTTTCGGGGTTGCCGATTGTCTTTGGTTTTTTCAGCGGTTCATCGCTTTCCGTATCTGTACGCAAATATGGACGAACTCCACGATTTGGTTTATTGTAAACTCCAACCATTGTATTTCTTGCTCCTTTTTTCAAAATAAACGCAATAGGTCGGGCGAGTGATTGTTCCAAGCATACGTATAAAACCGTCAATTTCAGTTCCGTCTGCCAAAAAACGCCTACACATAACTTCTCGACCGTGAATTTGCATACAATGCTTATACTTCTTGCAATTTGCTTTCATCTTTCTTCTCCTTTGAATTTTATTCCGAACCGCTCGTCGAGCCATTTTGCCGTGTCCATAAAGAACAGCGGGGGCATTTTCATAGCAGGAATAGTCTCCTTCGCCCACATAAGCAAATTGTCTGGAATGGGAACTCCAAGTATCTGATAGTCTATCAATTTGTTCAACTTCTCTCCCACGTCTTTATCCTGACAAACATCACACATATCGACCCTGACGGGAATCCACGTCCGTGCGTAGTCGTACTTGCGTTCTACCTTGTTAAGTTGACTTTGGGCGAGTTCGGAGACAAGTTTCAGCCCCTCCGCCTCCTGATTATTCCGTATGAACCACTCTTCTATAAGTTGCATATCAGTAAGGATGTTGCCAAACTTCTCTATAAGGTCTTTAAGCGTTGTCATTTTTTAGTTCCTCCAACTTTGCGATTGCTTCGGCTTCGGTCAAAAATAAGGTTTCCCCCAAACTCGAAATCGCCGTTTCGTATACCGAATTGCGCGATAACTTCAAACGCAATCCTTTATTTGTGATTATTATCTTCTCAATCGTTGTAGCCCTACAAAACGGCGGTTTGTGATTTTTGAAAACTTCATAAACGACATTGCCAACCTTGCACGGCAGTTCAATAAGTGTGCCGTTCTCGATTGCGTTTTCCAACTCATACAGTCTATCATACAGTTCCTCGTTGATAGGAAGATTTCTTGCGAAACCCGTATCGCTCGTTAAACGTTTGTATTTATTCATTCTTTTACCTCTCTATCGCCGAACACGACATACCCGTCTTTCTGTTCAAAATTCGTTATGTATGTAATGTAATACAGTTTTTCGCTTATTTTCTCGTCTACGATTGGACTGTCGATACAAGTGTATCTTATTACGTCGCCCACGTGGAAATTACGGTCGTTTAAGCGTATCTCAAAGGGTTTATCGCCTTTGAGTTTTGCATTTGCGTATTCTGCTTTGATTTTAAGATAATGTAGTGTCATTCTTCTACCTCTTTATTGAATTTCGTTTCCGTCGTCGTCGCAATAATACAAGTTGTATTTTTTCAAGCGACGGTCGCCGAGATCGATTTCGCCCTCGTTCTTTTCGTCAACATTCTTTCGGCGTATTGCGCAACGAATGTCGGTAAAATCTTCGCCCACTATTCCAGCAAACAAGGCTTTTGCCGCGCCTGCTGATTTTGCGACTATAAATAATCCGCAATCATCGTCGTATATCCTACACCAATAAATATTCATTGCTTAATCCTCCGATAATCTCACTTGTCGAATTTATAGCCGAGATATTTCGCCTCGGCTTTGCTTATTTTTGTAAACGAAAGTAGTCTATCGGGCGTTTTATTAAACCAACGAAACAGACAAAATCTCGAAGTGTATATAATTCTTCTCATTATTCTGTCATTGATTTCGCTTTGGTAAACGACTATGTAATAGTGTCTCATTTCCCCACCTCGTTAAAATATTTTTTGAAACACGTCGCATAACGCTTTCGACAAACACTTTTAGGCTGACACTTTGTGCATATCGCCAACGAGGGTTCGTCACAATATATATTTCGAGGGCAAACACGAAAACCCAATTTCTGTATTTTATCCGCATACTTGTAAACTTCCTCGCGGGTCTTAAACCCTTTGATTATGAGCCTACACGCTTCTAAATCAATCATTCTTCCACCTCACTTTCAAGCCACTTTTTACACGTAGCTCGGCAAGTTCTACAATCGCGATAGTTGTTCTTTTCACAAAATTTCCAAATCGGACACTTGTAACAGTTTGTTATTATAACATTCATTGTGTCAGCCAACTCTTCCACGCTCATATTCTTTATCTTTTCAAAGTTAGTCATAACCACCTCCTAAATTCTCGCTTGTTTTATCCACCGCAATACCTTGTACATTTCGCCGTCGTGTCGCGCGTAGCATTTCAAAATGCGGTTAAAGTCGAGTTCGCTTGCCTTTAACAGCGTATCGCACACGTTTGGACAATACCAATCGTTTGCCACGCAAACAGCGCAAAACTCTTTACGGAACGCCTCAAAGTCGGGGATATACTCTTTTGCTTCTTCAATCGTCATTTTTGTTTGTCCTCCTTAAAATATCGGTTCTTGTTTTTTAACTTGCTCGCGCCGGTAATTCGGTGCTTCGATTTTCACGTTCGCCCAACTAACCATTCGTGCGATACGGTCGCAAATTCGCGGTTGCAACCCCTTTTCGTCGCGTAATTCTTTCAGCCCGTAATTGCTCGTAAATATCGTCGGCATACGGTTAGAGAGGCGTTCGTTCAGGATATTGAATATGTACTCTTGCACCCAAGTCTCCTCGCCATTCGCCGAAACCCGCTCCGCGCCGAGGTCGTCGATAAAGAGGAAGTCCACGACGGTTAGCCTGTCAAGCACATCGCTCTCTTTCCCGCCTTTCATCTTTTTCTCCCGGACGAGCGACATTATCTTGAAGAAGTTAGTGAATAGCACCGTCTTACACTGCTTAATAATCGCGTTCGCCATACACGCGGCAAGGTGCGTTTTTCCGCAACCGAGCGAGCCGTACAGATACAAGCCCTGTCCGTGCTTTATTACGAGGTCGAGGCTCTCGCAATACCTCTTGCAAAGGTCAAAAGCCTTGTCGAAACTCTCACTGCGCCCCGTGTCCGTCGTATCGAAACTCGCCGTTTGGTATTCGGTGGCGACAAGCGAAGCCTTGATAATCTGCTGTATTGAATCGTACTTCGCCTTGTCGTTGCGTTCAAGTTCGCGCATATCGCGTTTCCATTCCTGACAGTGGCAAATACACCGCATACGCTTTCCGTTATAGGTTTGCGTGCGTAGCCCCTTGCAATAACTGCAATGTAGTTCGCCGTCCTTGCCGACATACTCGTCCTCGCGCGGCGCAAAAATGTCGCGCGGAAGTTCGACCTTTAATTCGGGCAACGCGCGCCGTATCGACCCGCTCCCGTTCGTCTTATTCTCGTTATTGTCCATTTCTATCTCTCCTAATTAAAACGGTAAGTCGTCCTCGGGTTTGCCGCTCATTCCATCGTGCGGGGCTACATAGTCGTCATAGTTGCCGTCAAGCACTTTTGCGAAGTTCGTCGCGTTCATCAGCCAGTCAAAGTTCGCTCGCCAGTTGTTCTTGTTCTTGCCGGTTAGGAACTTACTCGCTTGCGCTTTTCTGAAAAGCGTTTGGAATTGCTTTACAGTAAACTCTTTAAGCCTTGTTTTTATGACGCGCTCCCTTGCCGACGAAATCGTCGTTACTTTCGGCAGAGAGGTGCAAATTCCGTTATAAAGTTTAGCGATTTGCTTATAAAGAGGATTTTCGGTTTCTTCTTCGTCACTCTCTTCGCGTGCGCACGCACGTTGAGTATCTTCAATAGAAGTATCTATAATAGATTTATTTATAATAGAAGTATCTATAATAGATTTATCTTTGGTAGTTGTTTGAACGCACACCCCGTTGTTGTTCAAACGCATACCCCGTTGTTGTTCAAACGCACACCCGTAGTTGTTTGAACGCACACCCTCTGCTGTTTGAACGCATACCCCGTTGTTGTTTGAACGCACAAGGTTAGGATAGTTTTCGCCGAACGCGAACAATGAAAATGTACCACCGTCTTTTATAAACTTATATTTCAAAATGTCGAACTCTACAAGTTTTTGCAACCTATCCGAAAAGGCGCGTTTTGAAAGGTCAAGCAATGGTAAATCCTCTTTTACTTTACGAAATGACACTCTTACATAGCGAACGCCGTCAATATCCATTGTGTTCATTCGGGGGTAAAAATCGACTAACCACCGAAGAATTACGAGGTCAATACAATCAATACGCTTAACTATGATTTTACCTCGTTGTTCGACTTCCTTTGTAAGGGTCATCGCGTATTCTTGATTAAATCCCTCAATCGTGAATTTCATTTTGTATTCTCCTTAAATGTAATTGTTCGCGATATTCTTGCCACTTATAACATTCTTTAATTGTCGGGTATAAATGTTTGAGTATCTTGACTTTCGTTGAGCCTATATCATTAAACCCTAAATCTATTGTACCTTTTTTATTGCTCGTATAGCAATTAAATGCGGTTAAAATATAATGATACCTTTTATGCAAATTCTTCGGAAGCATAAGCAGGTTTGAGGGGTCATTGTTAGACCTATCGAAATCAATATGATGTATATCAAAATCTTCGGGGACTTTAATTCCGTAGTACTGTGCATAGAATTTGCGATAATCTACGCGTTTTGCCATTTTTCTTCTCCCGCTTTGTGATAAACACCGAATTTATCGACCTCTAAACATTTCCGCTCTTCTTTCCATTCGGTTGGCACGATTTTACTTAAACGGTTGTGAACTTTCCAGTGACGAATCGCCACAACGTCGCTATTGAACGTAATTATAAAGCCCTTCGTTTGTAACCACCACATATCGGCATTGCTATTATTCAGTAATCGACATACCTTTTTAGGATTACTTACAAACCCCTCATCGTCTGCCCTCATTATCAGGTGGAAGTAAAGTGATTGCGCGGATAACGGCATATCCAAAAACTTATCGGTGTCTGTAACCGTCTTACTCACCATTCTTTTTTCTCGCTCCATATTTATCTCTCCTTTCGATGAAAAATATAAAACCCCACGGTTACTCAGTGAGGTCAGCACCTTTCGCCGCAGGGTAGTATAAGCAATGTTTAGTTAGGGTTGTAAATGTCTGACCTCCATTTACACCACCATTTTACACTATTTCGCGGGGATTGTCAAGCGTTTTTCTCTAACTCCTCGCATTTTTTCTCCGCGTCGTGCATACTTTCCTCGACCGAGACAAGCCGCCCTTTTACTCCATACACCCAAAACTCATATTCTTCAATGTCGTAACGGTAGCGGGGTTTTATCCACGGCTTGCCCGGGCGCGGATAAAAATACGCCTGATACTTTTTCTCGTTCATATTTTGTCCTCCCAAACAATAAATCGTATGCTGTCTTTGTTTTTAACCGTCGTTACGCATATTCGGCGTTCCATATTCACCGTAAACGCGATTATTGACTTTCCCTCTTCCATTTCTTCCTTGCTCGTGTTCAAACAGCGGTAAGCGTAATATACCGCGTCCTCGTATTTCGCTAAGTGACTATGAATGATTATCTTTTTCATTTTTACCTCACTCTAAAATAAAATTCGTACATTTCTACCGCAGATATATCCCGTAGAGCCCCCCCGATATATCTTTCGTTCTACTCTTCGCAATTTTCTCGCAAAGTCTCCGTAGGTTCTCGGCGTACTTCGGAAACAGTTTCGCCTCTTTCTGCCGATCTTTCGGACTTGCCATACAACACATAATGCAACCGCACCTCTTTAACCCGTACTTCTCGTAAACGGGGTTAACTTCGAGGTTGTGCTTTGCTATGTATCTGTCGCGAACTCCCGTCGTCCAGTACGCCATAGGGTTTACTATGAAGTAGTTGTTCGTATAGCACGCGTCGAGTTCTTTCACCTTGTCACTGTCGTCGAAGTGAAACCGTTGTATATCGGAAAAGTCCTTGCGGTTGCGGGTTTCGATACTGTCGCGGTTCTTCGCTCTGCGCGCGCTTTCGTATTTCCTCACACCGAATGAGTAAATCGCTCCCTTATACGGTTGACGTTCTTTGAGTTCTTTACAACAAAATCGACGTTTGCGGAACGGGAGCATTTTCTTTTCTTCGCATATCCGCCAAAACGATTTTTCGGGATAGAAAATCTCGCACTCAATGTCACGCTCGCGCCATTCCTTAAACCGCTTGCGTATGTAATACACGGTGTCGGGAATATCCATTGTTGTGTGGTTGTGTATTATCGTGAATTTTACGCCCGCACGGAAGAAAAGGTCAACGAGGCAGTCGCTGTCTTTCCCGCCGCTATACCCGACGATATAGCCTTTATCAGGGCAACGTCGCAAGGCTAATTCCTCGAACTCGCGAATGAGTTTTATCGCGGTTTCTTCCGCTTCCTCTACGTCACCCTTGCCTGTAAATGTTAGTTGTTCGTAATATTCCATATTCTCACCTCGAAATGTCAACCTTAAACGCGGCGTTTTTAAGCACCTGAACGGCAATGAATTTGATTGCTTTCTCATACGAGAAAAAGAAACTCACGCTATCCTCATTGCCCTGCTCCGTGACTTTATATGCTTGCAACCGCTCATCGTATACGACCTTGTATTTCATCGGACTTTCGCCGATTGCTTGCTGAATTTCGCCGCAAATATCGGTTAAAATTTTGTTATTCATTAAAGCCACTCGTAGTATAAATGCTCACTCGGTCGGGGTTTTCGTAATAAAGAGGGTTTACATTCGGCATAAACATAACGAAGCTCCCGTCTCCCACTCGTATTTTGATATATTCGACCTTCTCTTGTTCTTTTGTTATCCTTACGACTATAAAATTGTGCTCGTCTATCTGTTTCAACCAAACCCAACCGTGGATAACCACAAACACCCGATAATCTCGTTCGTTCTGTGCAAAGTTCCCGATTACAATATTGTTTGAAACTCCGTATTCAGGCTCGGAAAAAACCCACTGCGGTTCTTTATTTCCCTCGGCGATTGCGCCCTGTTTCCCGCAACCTATCAGCGCAAAAACGCTCACCACTGCCATTACCAAACAAACAATTTTCTTTCTACAAGTCATTTCTTGTACCTCCTATAATAAATTCCATATTCGCAACGACCTCGTTCTTGTCATACGGTGATTGCCGCCACGAAATCGTCGCTCGTTCCAACCACGGCTCGCGGAGTTCGGCACGCAACCGATAGAACTCTGCAAGCACCTCTTCTTCCGTTCCAAACATCACTCTTTGAATAACGCTCATAAATGCACCTATTTTCGGCGAGCGGTTATAAATGAGAATTTATACCGCCGTGCGCCTTTCGTTAAAATTAGACCCATTCTTGCTCGCGAAACGCCGTCTCGTCGTCAAACTCTTCACTCTCAAGTAAATCATTGAGTTTCTCGCGCAGCGTTTCCCTTTTGTAGTAGCCGAAATACAAATTGCTATTGAGGTTAAACAGTTTGCGCCGCTCTTCCTCGGTGATTGCGCCGTAGTCATACGCGAATTGTATTTCGCTCTCGGCACAGCAACCGTCCGCAATTTTGTAAATCAAGTACTTAAAAACCGACATATTCGCACCTCCTTTTCAGTTTGCACCCCAAGTATATCACATTGTACTGTTGTTGTCAAGCATTTTTTATCACTTTTGGTAAGCCGTTGCTAACTAAAACTAAAACACCCGAAACGAACGCAATGTCCGCAACGGGTGTTTTAGCAACTATGAAGAAACAACGATAACAGTTTAGCATTTTTTTTCGGGATTGTCAAGCGTTTTCCACTCATTAAAACCGTCGATAAAATTGCAGAGGTCTACGTAAAACTGATTTTTGTAGGTTTTCTGCCCGACCTCACCCGCGCTGAAAGAGGTTATCGCCGTGATAATCATCGATGATAGGTACATTACCATACGAACGACGGTCTCGATAGTAATACCGTCACGAGAAGAATAGCCTATCATAGCGAGGAAACCACCCCACACGATGACTTTCGTGAACTTCATAAGATAATTGACGAACTTGTATCGCGTAGAATTGTCGTGAATGGAACGAAAACCGTCGTTTTCCACCGCCGACATAACCGTTTCGACGTTATTTTTCTCAATCGGGAGTTTTTTGAACAGCAGTTTAATAAGTCTGTGTCTGCGGGGCTTTGTCAGGAATACAAGCCGACCGTCGTACTCGACCGATTTCAGTTTCTTAATTTCCGCTTTCGTTTTGTTTTTTAGATAGCCGTACTCGTCTATTGTTATGCCGATTGCGCCGCATTCGTTCTGTATATAGCGTTTTTTGCGCTCTTCAAACTCAAATTCGCAATATTCACGGAGTAGTTTCGTCTCGCGGTTCTTGTTTATGTCGTTCGCCTTTTCGTTGTACGAAGCCTTGTTCTTGACTAACAACGGGTCTTTCGCACCGAAATTTTCGCCGTCCGGGAAGTACGAAATGTGAGTGATTATCTGAATAACCGACAACAGAATAAAGTCAATAAGACTGAATTCTTTCCACCCGAGCGCGACGAACAGAAGTAACGCAAGCGCGATTATTTCAACGGCGGTAATTATCCAGGTGCGGAAACGAATGGCTTTAATTCGCTCACCCGATTGTTTCAACCCCATAGATTACGCCCCCTTTTTCGCTTTCGTAGTTATCTTTTCATAACTGATTTTGTCGGCAAGCGGTTTCTTAATGATATTGAACACGCTACCCGCGCCCATAGAGGCAAGAATAAGCCCGGTCGTCGAATTGAGGTTCGATAGCGCGACTTCGCCGAGCCAAGTTACGATATAGACGATAGCGAACGGCAAAAGACACATCATTCGCTCGTAGATATTATTTTTGACTTTGAGTTCTTCTATCTTCGTATTGAGAGAGACTTTCACTTCCGCGTCGGTCGCGGCGGCAAGTTGCTGCAAGTAAGTATCGAGTTTGCGCCGATACGACTTCTCAAACATATACTTCGCCGTGAGTAGCAAAGCGACGAAGAGGACAACCCCGCCAAAGCCGAGTTTGTAGCCCGTGGAATTGTCCTCGCTGATAAAGTTACAAACAATAACCGCCGCCGTGCCGCCGAAAGTCAAGCCAAAGTCAAGTAACGAATAAATGATATACTTAACTTTGTTACTCATAACTCACCTCTCGATTGTTATATAGCCGTCGCCGTTCTCGCTTTCAAAAACGGGCGTTTCTGCGGCGGGAGGCGTATCGGCGATAAATTCCTCTACCGAAATCGTTTGTTCAATTTTGCCGTCTTTTTGCGCGTCTGCAATGGCATTGTAGAGTTCCTTTTTCGCCTCGTCCGTCACGGCTATGCTGTTATCAAAATAAGCCGCGAGTTTCGCGAGGATATTGACGAGTTTGGTGTAGTTAGTATTCATTTCGTCAATCTTACTGTCGATACGGCGGTTTGCCTCTTCCGAGATTTTCCGCAGTTCGCTTTCCACAACGGGCTGAATAGACTGTTTGAAAGACACAGTTTTTATCTTGTCAAGCCCCTTGTCTACTGCCGCCTGTTCGATTTTTGCAATATCGACTTTCGACACCGCCTTGTTGATAACGCCCTTTATCGTAGGTACGAGGATTGCGATTATCAACGCGCCGAGGGTCACGCCCCCACCTATGGGGAGTACATATCCCCAAATCTGATTAAGTACTTCGTTCATTTTAGGTCTCCTTTTAATCTTTATTCGGCATAATTGCCGTAAGTCTTATATAAAGTTGCCGCAACTTTTCTTGATGATTGAGTTCGTCGGCGATGATTTCCGCAATCACCGCTTTTAACTCTTCTTTTTCGTCGGGCATAATCGGCGCAAGGTCGATGAACTTCATCATTTCGGTGTAGTCGTAAACCGCTTGCGCCTCGGCTTTTTCATTGAACTCGGTCGCTTTCGCGAGTTCCCATTGAGTTTGGATGTCCATTATTCCTCACCTACCTTTAACTGCAACTTCGTAATGCCATCGATAATCGTTTTTGTTTTCGGGTCGTACTCGAAACAACACTTGTTAAGACCCTCGCAACGGTGCAAGGCTTTATTGAGGTGCGGGCAGTCAATGCAAGTCGTTGCTGTTTTGATTTTCTTTTTCTCGATATTGTATAGCATTTTTTAACCTCCTAAAATTTCCGTTCTTGCCGTCGCTTTGCACTGTTCCGCGTAATCGTGGTATGCCTGATACTCTTCGGGTTTCTCATTGCGCTGTCGCAAAATAGCGAGTTCC
>OIWV01000532.1_pt1 | contig 36884 bp, 31 predicted proteins | sample 1587751 | NCBI WGS metagenome assembly OIWV01 (sample SAMEA3888913, study PRJEB22519) | human gut metagenome | biome: human gut; feature: human-associated habitat; material: faeces | place: Denmark | collected 2010
GACTTCACTACACTCAGCACGGCGTAGGCTGCCGACTCGGTTATCTTGAAAGAACTCGTCTCACAGCGACAACTGCGGTCTGGCTATACAATCCGACTGCAAAAATATAAAAATTTATTGAGAAAAGACAAAAATGGCAGAAAATATCAATGCTGCAACACAAATTTAAGACTATTTAAACCCAACCGCTTTAATATCTCAGAAATTTTGCACAAACAAATGCTGTTCTTCAATAATTTGTGGCCAAATCTTGCAATATGTTGACAGTTAGTTATTTATAAAACCTATTTTCTAATGGTGGTCATTAGAAATCACTATTAGCAAAAGGTTTATAATCAAGTGGTTACAAAGCAGACCACAAAAATGACCGTACTAATGACGACCGATTTGGGTTTTTATTTTACAACATACTATGCAAAAAAGAGGATGCGCCTATTTTGACACACCCTCTTTCCGGTTCCTTCAAGAGTTTTCTCAACCTTCTTTCGAAGCGCGCTTGCTCTTGCTTGCTTTCTTTTCATCTGAACTCTTTCCCGAGTCCTTGTTGTCGGTCACGTCGATTTCCTTGCGGTCGCTGTCGAAGAATTTATATTCAAGGAATGCCAGCGCCTGATTGGCAACGACTTTAAATTTCTTTCCGAACTCACTTCTCCAGCTGCGATATATCGACTTGAAGAAGCCCTGCTTTATGTAGGCATAGACATACGGATGCACATACAGCACAAAATCCTGAAGATTAAGCGTGTTGACCACGTAGTCAAGTTTCTCATGCAGGAGGTCGGTAAACAGTATTGAAGGCTGCACCAATCCTTTGCCGTAGCACGACGGGCAACTCTCAAGAGTCTCGATGTCGAGAGCGGCACGAACACGCTGCCGCGTGATTTGCATAAGTCCGAACTTACTCAGAGGCAAAATGTTGTGGCGGGCGCGGTCGTTTGCCATCACCTCGCGCATGTGGTCATAGAGTTTCTGCCGATGCTCGGCTGTACTCATATCGATAAAGTCGATTACGATGATTCCGCCCATGTCGCGCAGACGCAACTGCCGCGCAATCTCGTCGGCGGCGCGGAGATTGACATCAAGAGCGTTCTCCTCCTGATTCTCCACGTTGCGGTTGCGGTTGCCAGAGTTCACATCAATCACGTGAAGAGCTTCTGTGTGCTCAATGATGATGTATGCTCCCGACTTGAACGACACCGCTTTTCCAAACGACGACTTTATCTGCTTCGTGATGTTGTAGAAATCGAAAATCGGCTCGTCTTTGGCATACAACTTTACCGACTCCTTGCGCTCAGGGGCAATGAGACTCACATAGTTGTAAATCTGCGAATAGGTTTCCGCATCGTTCACGAAGATGTTTTCAAACGACGGGCTGAACACGTCTCGGATAATGCCAACGGCACGGCTGTCTTCCTCGTGAAGGAGTGCCGGCGACTCTGACTTCTGCAATTTTTCAATCGTATCCTCCCAGCATTTCACCAGGGTGTTCATCTCGTTGTTGAGTTCTGCAACCCGCTTGTCTTCTGCCGATGTGCGCACAATGACGCCGAAATTTTTCGGACGTATGCTCTCAATCAGCTGGCGCAGGCGCATTTTTTCTTGTGTCGACTTGATTTTCTGCGAAATTGAGACCTTGTTGGAGAATGGTATCAGCACCATAAACCGTCCGGTAAACGTCAATTCCGTGGTGAGCCGCGGTCCTTTAGTTGAAATCGGCTCTTTCGACACCTGGAAAATGATGTGCTGACCAACGGTCAGCGTTTCTGCAATGCTGCCCTGCTTGTTTATGTCGGGCAGCAGTTTGAATTTAGAAAGCTGCGGAGCTTTGTTGGGCTCTGCAATAGCGCTTTGGACAAAAGTATTGAAACTCGAGAACTGAGAACCGAGGTCGAGATAATGAAGAAACGCCTCTTTCTCAGAGCCGATGTCGACAAAAGCGGCATTCAGCCCCGGCATCAACTTCTTTATCCGACCGTAATAGATGTCGCCGACGGCAAACTTGATGTTGCGCGACTCCTTCTGGAGCGACATCAAGCGCCCGTCTTCAAGCAGAGCCACGGATGTTTCCTGTGGCTGCACATCAACTACGAGTTCACTTCTCATTGTCTGAATTTAAAGTCAATACTTGGTTGTTTAGAATCGTTTTTAAAAGACACAAGAACAAACTGAAGATTCTCTTGAAAAGAAATCCCGCTTGTTCTTGCGATAAAAATCATGAAATTTAATTTTTAAACTAAATTTCAATTATTTCTTCTTATGACGATTCTTTCTCAGTCTTTTTTTACGCTTGTGAGTAGCCATCTTGTGGCCTTTTCTTTTCTTTCCGCTTGGCATAGTTGTATAAATTAAAGGATTAAACTAAATGTTATTATTTAACCTCTTCCATAAACACTTTTGCCGGTTTGAAAGCCGGGATTTTGTGCTCCGGAATGATGATTGTCGTATTCTTGGAAATGTTTCTTGCAGTTTTTTCAGAACGAACTTTTACGATGAAACTACCAAAACCACGGAGATAGACATTTTCGCCGTTTGCCAATGAATCCTTCACTACTTCCATGAATTTTTCAACAGTCTCAAGCACGGCAGCTTTCTCTACACCTGTAGATTTTGAAATTTCATTTACGATGTCTGCTTTAGTCATTTTATTATATCTTTTATTAGTTATTTGATTGATTTTCCAATTCATACGTCTGCACGCAACGCCTTTGAAAGCGCTCTTTTGCAAATGCGAATGCAAATATCGCACTTTTTTTTCAAATAACCGTACTCTTTCCGCTCTTTTTTCTCTAAAATTGTAGAAAATAAGGATTTAAGAAGCCCAAATCACTCTTCTACCTGTTTCAGCCCCATTTCCGCCGCCACTTTGAGCATCAATTTGTAAGCGGCTTCGCGCTCGTTGGGGATGTCGCCGTCGAGGATGGCATTCTTGAGGCGTTCCTTGATGTCGCCCACCTCTCGGCATGGCGAAAGCCCAAAAATGCGCATTATCTCGTCGCCGTCAATCGGCGGTTGAAAATTGCGTATGCGGTCTTTCTCCTCAATCTCCACCAACTTGCGGCGCACCTCTTGATAATTGCTGAGGAAACGCTTCACTTTCTCCGGATTCTTCGACGTGATGTCTGCCTCGCAGAGTATCATAAGGTCGTCGATGTCGTCGCCGGCGTCGAAGAGCAGACGGCGCACGGCGGAGTCGGTCACTTCTTCCTCAACCAACGCTATCGGGCGCATATGCAGCTCCACAAGTTTCTGCACATATTTCATCTTCTCGTTCATCGGAAGCTTCATCCGTTTGAAGATGCCTGGTATCATTTTTTTGCCCACGAAGTTGTGGTTGTAGAATGTCCACCCGTGCTGCTGGTCATACTGCTTGGTGACTGGCTTGGCGATGTCGTGGAACAGCGCTGCCCAGCGAAGCCATTCCTTGTCCGACTTTTCAGCCACTGAGTCGAGCACCTGCATCGTGTGCAGGAAATTGTCTTTATGTCCGCGCCCGTCTTTGGTCTCGACGCCCTTCAAGGCGTGGAGCTCCGGGAATATAAGTTCGAGCAATCCGCATTTTTCCAAAAGCACGAACCCCATTGATGGACGTGGAGAGCAGATGATTTTCTCCAGCTCTACGGCGATGCGCTCGCGCGTGATGATGGCGATGCGCTCGCGGTTGCGAGTGATGGCGTCAAACGTTTCGGGAAGAATCTCGAAATCAAGCTGCGTGGCAAAGCGCACAGCGCGCATCATGCGCAGCGGATCGTCGGAAAATGTCACGTCGGGGTCGAGCGGTGTGCGGATAATGCGGCGGCGCATGTCGTCAAGACCGCCGAACGGATCTACAAGCTCGCCGAAGTTGTCGGCATTGACGGCGATGGCAAGGGCGTTGACCGTGAAGTCACGACGTTTCTGGTCGTCGTCGAGCGTGCCGTCCTCCACTATCGGGTTGCGGCTCTCGCGATGGTACGACTCCTTGCGGGCGCCCACAAACTCCAGTTCAAGCCCGCGGTAGCGCAGCTGGGCAGTACCATAGTTGCGGTACACGGCAAGGCGTGTCTTCGGACCGAGTTTTCCGGCAAGCGCCTCGGCAAGACCGATGCCGCTGCCCACGGTCACGAAGTCGATATCGTTCGACGGACGGTGCAGAAAAATATCGCGCACATATCCGCCAACGATGTAACACGGTTGCCCGACAGCATCGGCTGCCTCGCCAACCAAATGAAATATTTTCTGGTCTATTTTGTCTTTTAAGTTCATCTTCTATAACAGCTCTGCTATTTCCTCAGGGAATGGTGTCAAGCATTCCAAACCGTTGTCGGTGACCAAATAGGTGTTCTCTATGCCTACAGCACCGACTCCTGGGATGACAAATTTAGGCTCCAAGGCTATCACATTGCCTTTCTCAAACACTTGCCGGCTTCTCGGAGCGAGCACCGGCCATTCGTTCACCTCGATGCCGACGCCATGACCTATGAAGCCTGCCTTCTGGGTATGTCCCATAAAGAAGTCTGACTCTCCTGCCTTTTCAACCATATCCATCGCCAGTTCGTAGGCTGCCTTGGCCTCGACTCCGGGCTTGATGAAGTCAACCAATGTGTGGTGGATGTCGATGGAAAGCTGATGGGCTTTCTTGGCATGGGTGTCAAGCGCGCCAACATAGAATGTGCGGGTCATATCGGTCATATAGCCTGTAAAGTTGCCGTTCATATCGACCATCACGGTGTTGCCCGGAAGAATGATGGAGCCATTGCTGCCCACAGGAAGCGAGCCGTCCATACCCTCTCCGCCCATAGCGAAATCATACGGACTCGGAGCATCGGCATTGTCACCGACAAGAAGATTGCCCATAAACATCTCCATCGACGGTCCGTTGATGCGGAAAATGCCGAGACATCCGTCAAGACGGAGCGTGCGCTCAATCTCTATCTGAAGTTCGATGTCGGTCATTCCTTCATGATAAAGTCCGGAGATGCGGCGATAGGAACCGCAATGATGTGCTCCCGACTCGCGCAGCAACGAGATTTCAAAATCTGACTTCACCGAACGCGCTTGCGCCAACAGTGGCGAGCAGTTGCCAACCGACTCCAGGCCGAATGCTTTCTGGCAGCGCAAAGCGTCGGTATACGAGATGCCGTCGAGTTCAAGCGCCAATTTCCGAGGTGCTGGCAGACCGTTCTTGCCCAAATATTCAATAATCTGCTCCGGCTTGCGGATATGCACAATGCCGTCGCCTTTCTTGTCGACCGGTCGGCGCACAAACTGCAATGCCTCTCCCTCTGCCGGAATATAGACATAGCCGCTGAACACTCCGCCAGTCAGGTAGTACAGGTTGGCGTTTGTGCCCACAAGGACAGCGTCGAAACCGTTGTTGCGCATCATCTCTCTTATGTTGTCAACACGCATCTTTGCTTCCGAAACAGATAATGTTCTATTCATAACTTGTTATTTTATTTTGTCAAACGTTTCAACTAATTCTTCAAACGAGCCGACAGTCATATCGGCATTGTCACAATGGCCGAAACCATACGAGGCGAAGACAAACGGCATCCCGGCAATATGTGTCTGACGGCAGTCGCCTTCGGTGTCGCCCACATAGACGAGCTGACGCAGACTGTATTTCTCTGCCAGCGCGGTCAGGTTTTCGTTTTTGTCGCGGTGCGTGGCTCCATAGGTCACCGCTTCTGTCACCAACGCACGAATGCCCAGAAAGTTCATCAGATTTTCCAATCCATTCTCACCGCAGTTGCTGAGCAACAGAATTTTGTATTTAGTCGACAGGCGCTCCAGCCCTTCCGCGACACCCGGATAAGGCTTGCCGCCAAGCACTGGCATCAAACGGATTTCCTCCCGCTCTATGTCGGAAAGAAAAGCGTCGGCGTCGGGCATCGGCACGCCGCCGCAGAGGCGACGGAGTATCTCGTGCAGATTCAGCCCCATACAGGCTATGAGTTCCTGACGGGCCACGACGCGGTCCATGCCCACCTTGCAGAAACACCGGTTCCAGATTTCGCAATACGAATCGACTGCGTCCCAGAGTGTGCCGTCCATATCGAAGCACAATGCGTCGGTTGCCGCCCAGTCTATGTTTTTAATATCCAAATTATATATGTCTTTATTTCGATTTAATATATGTCAGCCCCACATCTGTGACGTTGGTCACCTTCGACACACGCATATTGTGCCACACAACGATTTTGTCATAGCGTCCCACAGGCACCCGCTCTTTTATAAGCATCTGCTTTTGAAAGAGCTTGCCAAGCCCTGAGCCTCCCCAATCGCCATATTCGTCGCACAATTCAACGTTGACGGTGTCGTGCTCCACAATCTTGCCGCCTGCCACATAATCCACTATCAGCAACAGGTTGCGGTAAGGATAGTAATTGTCGTGGCGCACGCTGACTGCAATGTCGTAGGCATCAACCCCTCTGATGCTGTCGGGCTGCAGAAACACCAAGGGGCTGGACTTGGTCCAACCCTCGGCGTCTATTGTCTTGAAATCGCTGTCGAAAGCCCCTCCCGGAGTACAGGTGGCGGCAAGCAGTGAGATTGCCACAAGGCACAACGCTGCCGCAAGCCTACTCTTCCTTGGGTTTCGGAGCGGATGTCTGCTGTTTGTTTCCATTCTCCTGTCCTCGTTGTCCGCCGCCGTTGCGGCTGTCGCGGCGTGGCGGTCGGTTGTCACGGCGTGGCGGTCGGTTGTCGCGGCGCGGCTGTTCGTTGCCCTGACGCCGGTTGCCTTTGCCTTCACCGCCTTGTCGTTGGCGGTTGCCTCCGTCGGCTTGGTTTCCGCCTCCGCGCTGACGGTTGTTGTCTTTATTTCCGCCGTCACCGTTGTTGCCGCTGCCTCTCTTGCGTTTTTTCTTTTTTGTTTTGTCAAAGCGTGTCACGCTGTCCTGACCAAGAATGTCGCCAAACTCGCCTCTAACTTTCTCATCTTCGCCTTTCCCGTCAAGATTGTCGGGTTTCACACCGTTTTTGTTGAGTGCGATTACCTCAAAAGCCCGTTTGGCTGAGATGGTGACCATATTTGCCGGCACATTCTTTTCCGTTGTGTAAGTCAGCATACGGCTGAAAATGTCGGCCTTGAAATAGAAGTATGTATTATCCTTGGTCTCAAGGCGTATCTCTTTTGAAGGCAGTTGCTTCACGCCCTCCACATAGGCGTCGACCTCGTAGTTCAGACAGCATTTAAGCTTGGCGCACTGTCCGGCCAGTTTCTGTGGATTGAGCGAGATGTCCTGATAGCGGGCGGCGCTTGTTGCCACCGACACGAAATTGGTCATCCAGCTGGAACAGCAGAGCGGACGTCCGCACGGCCCGATGCCGCCGATGCGTCCGGCTTCCTGACGCGCGCCGATTTGCTTCATCTCGATGCGCACATGGAATGCGTCGGCAAGCACCTTGATGAGTTGACGGAAGTCCACACGCTCGTCGGCTATATAGTAGAATATCGCTTTGTTGCCGTCGCCTTGATACTCCACATCGCCGATTTTCATGTTCAGACGCAAATCCTTGGCTATCTGACGCGAGCGTATCATTGTGTCGTACTCGCGGGCTTTGGCTGCCTCAAATTTTTCCAAGTCGGAGGCTTTTGCCTTGCGAAACACCCGGCGTATCTCGGTATCGGGGCGCAAATTGGCTTTCTTTATCTGCAAAGCCACAAGCTTGCCCGTCAGCGACACTCTTCCGATGTCGTGCCCCGGACTTGCCTCCACTGCCACCATGTCGCCAATCTCAAGCGGCAGGTTCATGCTGTTGCGGTAGTAGCCTTTGCGGGTGTTCTTGAACTGCACCTCGACCATGTCAAACACATTTTTCTCGCCAGGCACATCGGCGAGCCAGTCGTAGCAGTTAAGTTTGCCCCGCGGCTCCTTGCCCGACGGCTGGAATATGCGTTGTTGGTCCAGATCTTTATTCTTTACATCGTCCATTGTCGGCGTTCCTCCTATTTAGCGAAACTTACCGAGCGGGTTTCACGGATTACGGTGATTTTCACCTGTCCCGGATATGTGAGTTCGTCTTGAATGCGTTGTGCGAGCACGGCTGAGAGTTTCTCTGTCTCAGCGTCGTCAAGCTTGTCGGCTCCGACAATTACACGAAGCTCACGGCCTGCCTGGATTGCATAGGTCTTGATTACGCCCGGATAAGAGAGTGCCAGCTGCTCAAGGTCGTTGAGACGCTTGATGTAGGCTTCGACAACTTCACGGCGTGCTCCTGGACGAGCACCGGAGATGGCGTCGCAGACCTGCACAATCGGTGCAAGGAGCGACTGCTGCTCCACTTCGTCGTGGTGGGCGCCGATAGCATTGCAGATGTCTGGTTTTTCCTTGTATTTCTCCGCAAGTTTCATACCGAGAATTGCGTGTGGCAATTCTGGCTCTTCGTCAGGCACTTTGCCTATATCGTGGAGCAGACCCGCACGACGGGCACGTTTCGGGTTCAATCCGAGCTCCGATGCCATTACGGCACAGAGATTGGCTGTCTCGCGCGAGTGCTGCAAGAGGTTCTGACCGTAGCTTGAACGATATTTCATTTTTCCGACAAGACGGATGAGTTCCGGATGCAGACCGTGGATGCCGAGGTCGATGATTGTGCGCTTTCCTGTCTCGATGATTTCCTCTTCAATCTGTTTGCGCACCTTGGCTACAACTTCCTCGATGCGTGCCGGGTGGATACGTCCGTCGGCAACCAGCTGGTGAAGTGCCAGACGGGCTATTTCGCGGCGCACAGGATCAAAGCCTGAAAGCACGATTGCCTCCGGGGTGTCGTCTACGATGATCTCCACTCCGGTGGCTGCCTCGAGGGCGCGGATGTTGCGTCCCTCGCGGCCGATGATGCGGCCCTTGATTTCATCACTGTCGATGTGGAACACTGTCACCGAGTTTTCAATCGCCGTTTCTGTAGCGACACGCTGGATTGACTGCACCACGATGCGTTTTGCCTCCTTGTTGGCGGTCAGCTTGGCGTCGTCCATTATGTCGTTGATATACGATGCGGCAGCCGTTTTGGCTTCGTCTTTAAGCGACTCGACAAGTTTCTCCTTTGCCTCTTCTGCCGACAGTCCGGAGATGTGCTCAAGCGTTTCCTGAACGCTTTTCTGCATCTTTTCCACTTCCTGCTCGCGCATCTCAACGGCAGCCACCTGCTGGTCGAGCACGGCTTTCATGTTTTCATTCTCGTTGCGCTTGCGCTGAAGTTCCGACTGTTGCTGGTTGAGCTGCAGTTCGCGCTGCTTGGATTTGGCTTCCGCCGCTTGGATTTTCTGCATACGCGAGTTGGCTTGTTTCTCAACGTCGGCCTTCATTTTCAACTCGGCTTCCTTAACTTCAAGCAGCTTATTCTTCTTCAGAACGTCTGCCTCAAGTTTCGCCTCCTCAATTATGTTTTTAGCCCGTGTGTGAGCCATTCTTTTTGTCACAAATAGCACAACTCCGCCTCCAACAAGGAGCGACACCGCGGCTATTATTAAATTCAACACCATATTGTTTCTATCAGTTAATTAGTTAAGTTTATAAAAAAGCACCAACAACGCGTGCCGCAAGGCACGCACCATTGGTGCGGTATTCTCTCTACTTTCGGGTAGGTGTCGCTTCTATGCCTCTAACCTCTTTTTCAGCATCCATGTCCTACATTCTCCTGAGTGTACGGCATGAAACGCCTGCTTTTTCTAATGTTTTTATATCACGCCGTTACCGGCTTTATATAGATTCTCAATCAATCTTTAAGCTGCTCGATGCATTTGTCGACATCCCGCACCAATCTGGCTATCATGGCACGGCTTCTGTCGAGAGCCTCCCTGTCGGGGGCAATCTGACGCGCCATCTGCAAAAAGTCTTTGTCCATTTCCAATTTCTCAATCAGTTGCCGCTGCTTTTCGTTTTCCTTTTTCAACGCTTCGTTTTCTTCTTGCGAAATCTGCAATTTGTCTTTCATTGCATTATAGCGTTCCAAAAGGATTTGCTGCTTGGCAAGCAACCGTTCAAAAATCTCCGACAAACTTTCAGCCATTCTGAACCAAATTTTTACAAAAGTAAGAATTATATTTCAATTTATAAACACTTTTCCAAAGAATATTTGCGGTCATAGCCCAAAAATCATTCATCAATCACGATTTTGTTAAGCCGCTCCTCATATTTCTCGACGAAATCGCGAAGTGACGCCTCACGCGAACGTCCGGCGGTCAACTCGTCATAATAGAGTTTGGCATACTGAAACGCCACCATTGCCAGCACTTGCGACTTGGTGCGCGACGGGTCGGCAACTCGCCATCGGTTGAACAGCGATGTAACTTCCTTCTCCAGCATGCGCAGCTCCTCTTCGTCCGACCGGTTTATCACCGTCTTGACTTGTTCGCCTGCTATATTCAGCGTCACACGCAATTTTTCGTCGTCAAACATAAAATATTCCTTTCTTATCGTGCCAAAATCAGCGCGGAGCGTGATGCCACAACCGTCTTTCCGCCTTTGCTCTTGCCGAGTCCGTCCTTGTCAATCTTGCCGTCGGCAGCCACTACCGTCCAATTGCCTTTTGCCACATTGACGGTCACGTCACGGTCATTGCCGTTGAACACCACTTTCACTTCCTGCCATTCGTCGCCGTTGGCGTGGTTTTTTATTGAATAACTTACCACACAGTCTTCTTTCACCTTGTCAAACACGATGTTGCGGGCAATGTCGGCTGCCGACGTCATGCGGAATGCCGGATGCGCCTTGCGCATGGCTATGAGATTGCGGTAATAGTCAAACTGTTCGCGGTTCTGCTTCTTCAGATTCCAGTCGATGGCATTGATGGAGTCGGGAGAGCAGTAGCTGTTGTGCTCGCCTTTCTTGTCGCGGAAGATTTCCTCGCCGGCAAACATAAACGGCGTGCCTTGCGACGTGAACACGATGGTCTGCGCCAGGCGGGCTACACGCATGCGTACTGAATCGTTGGCTTCGGGCATCGACTTGCGCAGCTTGTCGGTCAGACACAGGTCGTCGTGGCACGACACATAGTTCATTATCATTTCAGGCGACGTGGCATAGGCAAACTTCGAGTTGCTGCCTTTGCTGTAGTCCACCTGCGGGTGCGATGTCGATGCGACAACGCCTATTTTCACGGTTTCTTCCTGTCCGGCTTTTCCCGATACGAAGCCTCGGTCGTCCTCCCGGCTGTAATGTCCCTTGACAGCGTCACGGATGTCGTCGCTGAACACCGCCACGCCCTGCATCTTCGACACATTTTCCTTCAACGCACGACGCTCAACCGGTAGCGGGCTGTCGCCTGCTGTCCACCCCTCGCCATAAATCACTGCATACGGATTGATGGCGCGCACCTCTGCCGACACGCGGTTCATCGTTTCTACGTCGTGGATTGCCATCAAGTCGAAGCGGAATCCGTCGATATGATATTCCTTTGCCCAATACTTTACAGAGTTCACGATATAGTCGCTCATCTGACCGCGGTCGGATGCCGTCTCGTTGCCACATCCCGAGGCGTCACTGTAGGAGCCGTCCGGACGATGGCGGTAATAATAGCCGGGAGCCGTAAGCGAGAAATTGGAATCATCGCCGAGCGCGGTGTGGTTGTAAACCACATCCATCACCACGCCGATGCCTGCCTTATGCAGCGCCTGCACCATTTCCTTCATCTCGCGGATGCGGCAATATGGATCGGCAGGATTTGTGGAATAAGAGCCTTCGGGTACGTTGTAGTTCAGCGGGTCGTAGCCCCAATTGTATTGACGGTCGATAAGTTGCGTCTCGTCGACTGTGTTGTAGTCATACGACGGAAGGATGTGCACATGGGTCACTCCAAGCTCCTTCAAGTGGGCGATTCCTGTCAGCTCTCCGTTGCCCGACTCCGTGCATGGCTCAAGCATTGCCACAAACTTGCCTTTGTTGACGATGCCCGAATTGCGGTGGGCGGAGAAATCACGATGGTGCATCTCGTAGACTATGGCGTCAGTCTGATGCGGTGTGACTACATAGGTGTCGCTTCCCCATCCTTCCGGGTTTGTCTGCGAGAAATCGACAATAGCGGCTCGATGTCCGTTGACACCCACGGCTTTAGCCCACACGCCTGGCGTTTCCTTCAGCCATTCACCGCCTATCTTTACTTGGAACGTATAAAATTTGCCATATAGCTTCTCCGACTTAGACGCGCGCCACACTCCTGTTGCCGCATCTTTTGCCATCTCGACTGTTTCATAGGCGTTTCCGTTATGCCCGTCGGCATACAGATGCAGCCTGACGGCCTCCGCGCCAGGCGACCAAAGGGCGAAATGCGTGCCTTTGGCATCGACAGTAAGTTCCAGGTCATTGCCTGAATAAATTGGATATGCATTGAGTTCCTCTTCTGGGATTTGCGGCAAAGTCTGCGCCGATGCAACCGGACCCATAAAAGCCGCTGCCGACATAACCGTCGTTACAGTCATAATCTTTCCGATTAAATGTGTCATAGTAACCAAATAAATGAATTATAAGTTTTTCAATGTCTGTATCAATTATCTGACAACCACTTTCTGGCTGCCATATTCGCTTTTCACTATGTAGAAGCCCTTCTGCAGCTCCACGCGCTCATTGCCGGGCTTCACGACAAGCACACGCACCACCTGTCCGGTTATTGAATAAATCGTGAAACGGCATACCGACTCTGTGTTGTTTTCAATCACCAGCACTCCCTTTCCCGAAGTTGTGGAGGTCACGACATAATCCACTGCGGCACGTTGCTGTGCCACAACCGGCATCGACATCGCCAACACCGAAAAGCCTAAAAGCATCACAATTATCGACTTTCTAATCATATCCGTTCCTCCTCTCTCAAAAAAAACTCCCGACAAGCCGCAGCCTATCTTATACACAAAGATAGCGCAAGGTGAGCGGAAAGAAAAGAGCTTGCTCGTTTTCTTTCCCGAACCGCAGCCTATCTTATACAAAGATAAGAAATTGGCGCGAAACTGCAAAATTCCGCGCCAGATATCTAACATTGCAAGTCAATATTTATCAAAACATTGCGCTTCTATCTCACAGCCACCTTCACTGCCTTGCCGTCAACATTGACAACATACAGGCCTGTGGCGACAGGTATACGTCCGCCGATGCCGTCATAGACAAGCGCGCCCTGCAGCGTGCTGACGCTCACCCGTCCTGCTGCGCACTCCACAACTATAGCTCCGTTGACGGCATAGACATCTGCCTCCGTCTCCACGTCGGCAACGCCCGAGTATCCGTTGCTGTCGGATATCGTAAACGACACCTCACCGGTAACAGCGTCACGGGTTATGTTTTTGATGGAGTATGTGCCAAACGACACTGATGTCTGTGTCTCTGACCCCGGAAACATCGGATAATAAGCCGCATACGACTTTTTCTGCACTGGATTGCAAACCAGCTCAATTCCCATCTGGTTGGCATACGCATTGACAATATTTCGTTCCCAGCGGTCTGCGTCGTAGTTTATTTTGGTAATCAGCATACCTTTGTCGCCCGGCGTGCCCGAAGTGCCGTAATAGCCGGCAAATGAGTCCCAGCCTGCCGAAGCGCGGTTTTCAATAAGATAATAATTTGCAGGCGACGGCGAAACGCCATCCATATTATGCGTCGACCCGTCGGCGGTGACGAGCAATGCCTCGCCTTCGTCGATGGTTTTAAGCGTCATCTTGTCGCCATCGCGGCTTGGGAATATCTGCGTTGGCTCAAGCCATCCCATATACATACGCTCATAGGCTGAATATCCGTAAGGCGTACGTCCATAGTTGAGATACGATGCCGAAGCCATGACGTCGTAGTAGCCCGGATCAAGGGCAAGATTGTTGTCGTTGGTACTGTAATGGTCGCTGAAACCGAGCACGTGTCCGAACTCATGCACAAAAGTGCCGATACCTTCCAGATTCGTCCCGATCTTGTTTTTAAGACTTTCTCGAATTTCGTTGCTGCAGGCGTAGTCATACACCTTCACACCGCCCACATCGGGATCTCCGTCGTAGTTCTCACCATACACCACCCAGCGATGAGGCCATACAGTGTCGTCCGACCCACCGTTGGCTTCTCCTGCACCGGCATAAAAAACATAGACGTTGTCTATATATCCGTCGTTGTCATAGTCGTAGGTCGACAAATCAACGTCGGCAGACGCCATGCGGCACGCCTCTACTATCATCTCCGGCACATTGGTATCGTTGCCCGATGCATCGTTCTTGCCATAATAGCGGTATTTGTTCGACAGCGTGTAGGGGCCGAACACATCAAACACCGGAGAATATTTTCCATACGATGAATTCCGGAAATAGTCAAGGGCGCTGCCGGTGGCATAATTTTTTGAGTAGCCTTCAGAGTTGAGCATCTCCGAATAATCCTTGTTGGTCTGCACCATCGGCATGTCGGGATAGTCCACAAGTATCACAAGTCCATGCTGACTATTGATGTCGGATGCCGACCGCTGTGCGGCGTGCGGCTTAACGGCTCTGCGCTGAAGGGCTTGCGAGCGCAACGCCCGCAATCGGTTCTTGACGCCTGTGGATTTCACAACGCGCTGCTTCGGGACGTTGTCGCCGACCTTATACGGCGTTGCGACAATGCCGTCGGCTGTGACTTCGGCATAGTAGAAATAGCCGTCGTCGCCTTGCTTGACGATGGAGCCGTCAAGCAATGTGGCATAATGGAAGTTTTCATCGCCGTGCAGCATAATCTCTATGCTCGTGCCGTCGGGCAACGTGCGCAGCATAGGGCTGTCGGATGCCGGGACAGCTGACATTGCAGCCGCCACGGCTGCAAATATACCTGAAACAATAAATTTGCGTGTCATAAGGAAATACAATAGTTTATCAACGCAAAAGTAATGATTTTATTTCAATCCCAGGCAAATCCAAGCACACTAAAAAAAACGCGGACACCAAAAAGGTGTCCGCGCCATATATTCCACTAAGACTGTTGTCTATTAGAGGTTACTGTTGAGTTTGTTCCACTCAGCTACTGGAGGAACGATGCCGAGCTCAACGATTTCGTCGCGCATCTTGCAAAGGTGCTCGTACGACTTGTTGAGAGCTGCCATTTCTTCTTCTGTTCCTGCTGGTTCAGTGAAGTGAACGCCAGTCTTGTCGATAGTAGTAGGCATAGCCATCATTACGTTCTTGAAGCCAAGCTTGTCGTTGTTTACGTAGCAGCCGGCTGGCAAAGTAAACTTCTCACCGCCCATAGCAGCCTCGATCATCTTGACAGCGTTGTAGGCTGGGCTCTGGAATGAGCTGCGGCCACGAAGTTTGATGATGTTTGAACCGCCTTGCACTGTGTGGTGCTTGATCTCTTCCCAACGCTCTGCTGAAAGGCCCATTTCCGACAATGGCTTGCCGTCAACCTTAACCTGAGAAGCGAATACTGCCATTTGCTCACCGTGACCACCGTAAGTGTGTGCGCCGGTTACCTTATCCTGCTGAACACCGAACTCAAGGGCCAAAGCCTGCTGCAAACGAGTTGAGTCGAGAGCTGCGAGCGATGTCAACTGCTCTGGTTTCAAGCCAGAGTGGATAAGAGCTGTGAGGGCTGTTACGTCTGCCGGGTTGAAGATAACTACGACATGCTTAACATCCGGGCAATATTTTTTGATGTTGTCGCCAAACTCAGCGGCAATCTTGCAGTTGCCCTTGAGAAGGTCTTCACGTGTCATGCCTTCCTTACGAGGAGCACCACCAGAAGAAATGATATACTTAGCACCAGAGAAAGCCTCTTCTGGATTTACTGTGTAAGTTACGTTAGCTCCAGGGAATGCGCACTGCTGGATTTCATCAAACACACCGTGTACACCTGGCTCATAGATATCGTAAAGACAAATGTTTGGAGTCAGTCCAAGCATCAATACACTCTGAACCATGTTTGAACCAATCATACCGCCTGCACCGACGATTGTCAATTTTTCATCTGTAAGAAACTTCATAGTTTTTAATTTTTAAAAGTCTGAAAAATAGTATTTTATAAATATAGTTTTATTTCTGTCTTCCTCATTGCCGCCACATGCGCCAACCTGAATTTGCAGATGCCTGCTTTTCTACTTGCAAAGTTAACGAAGTTTGCGTAATGGTGGTTCAAAACAATGTGTAGATATTGTTAATTTATTAAAAATATATCGTCACAGCACGGGACTCATCAACCGCACCACTGATTCTTTGAACTTTTGAACGAACGGCCGTCGTCGCCAAGTCGATGACGTGATGCGGGTCGACTGCGCAAGGTCGGCGAAAAAGGCGGTTTTCATTTTCTCGTTTATCGTCTTGCTGTAGATAAATGCGTTGCACTCAAAATTATATTCCATGCTGCGGAAGTCGAAGTTAGTGGAGCCGGTGGTGAAAAATTCGTCGTCGATGACTATGGTCTTGGAATGGAGCATTCCCGGCTCGTAGAAGTACACTTTTATCCCTGCTCTAAGGCAGTCGCTGATGTAGGAGCCCGACGCGAGCTTGAGCATCATGGAGTCGGGCTGGCGAGGAATCAGCACCCGCACGTCAATCTTCGACAGTGCTGCCGTCTGAAGGGCTTTGAGCAAGCTCTCGGTGGGCAGGAAATATGGAGTTTCAAGATATATGCATTTCTTGGCGTTGGCGATTGCTTTGTTGAACATCAGCGAGATGTTGTGCCACTGCCCCACAGGGCCGCTCGACAATATCTGCACGCCCACACTGCCGTTGTTGCGGCTCTGGAATTCGGAGAAGTTCTCGCCGTCGTCAAACTGTGGCAATTCCATAAATGCCCAGTCGGAATGGAACGAATGCAGCAGTCCGAGCACCGACGGTCCGGTGATGCGCAGATGCGTGTCGCGCCACATTCCATTTTTGTCGCCAACGACATAGCGGTCGGCAACGTTCATTCCGCCTATATATCCTATGCGGTTGTCGATTACGGTTATTTTGCGGTGGTTGCGCCAGTTCACACGTGTGGCGAATTCCGGAAAGGTCACCTTGAAGAACGGATGGATGTCGATTCCGGCATCTGCCATCCGCATGAAAAATTTCTTCTTTACGCCGAAACAGCCTACATGGTCATAAATAATCCTTACCTTCACACCGTTACGGCTGCGGTCAATGAGAATGTCGCTTATCTCGGTGCCGAGTTTGTCGTCGTTGAAAATGTAGAACTGCATGTCGATGGCACACTGCGCAGCCATCAAATCGCGCTTGAACGCCTCAAACAGTTCGGCGCCGCTGACAAAGCATTCCACATCGTTGTCAGGAAAATAAATCGCACCCGACAGCTTATGCCCCAAGCGGATTTGCTGACGGCTTTCCGCCGTGAGTGGCAGTTTGCCTATATCGGCTTGCTTGATGGGACGGGAATGGGCAAAACGCTTTTTCAAGCGTTTGGATATCAACGCTTTATTTTTTATGCTACGTCCAAAAAACAGATACAGCACCAAGCCTGCAACCGGCAGAAAGAACAGCACCGTAATCCACGCAAGTGAGCGCACAGGGTTGCGGTTCTCCTTCAGTATAATGTAGATGATGGAGATTATCGTGGCTGAATAAATCGCTATACACAGCCAATAAAACCAGTCTGTGAGCATTATTTCCGGCATAGACGCGTTTTATTGTTCAACAGTCAGGCTCCGGCTTTCCACCGTAACCCGCTATATATCTGCGCTAAGTTACCCATTGTTTCCCAATAAAAGAAATTTTTCACCATCAAAAAAGAAAAAAAAGAAATTTCACATTGCGGTTTTATTTAATATTTGTACTTTTGACTCTGTTTTTAATTCTATCACTAACCGACTATGAGAAAGAAATTATTCACAGCAGCTGTGGCTTTCGTGCTTTCGGCTCTGACATCCAACGCCTTCGCCTTTCCGACGTGGCTGGAATTGAGAAACGAGATTATAAATTACTACAAGACTATCGACACCAGCAAACAGTGGTGCATCGACAGCGACGGAGACCTCGAGATTACCTACACTTCATCTTCCGGCTCCGAACGCAAGGCATACATTATGATGATTGAAAGCGAGCAGGCGATTCCCGACATGCCGCCGGCCGTATGCTACTTTGAGTCGACAACGCCGGCAAAAGCCAATGCCAAGAAGATGACTAAGTGTGCCGATGCCATAAACTGGGCGTTGCCGGGGGTCGGACAGGTCTATTATAAAAACGATGCCATTTGCGTCGCTTCTTCGATTTATGCCTACAGCGCTCCTTATGTGGCTATGCAGATCACACAATTGGGAACTTTTTCATCTATGGCGATTGACCTTGCGGAGAAATGCACCGACTATGTCACAGATTCTTTTTTCCAAAACTTTGCAGCTCCCGGCTTCAAAGATTTCGGAAACCGGGTGGTGAAACAATTGAACGACATGGGGTTCCTGTCGGCAAAGGAAGTGAGCAACGATGTGGTGGAATACACGCTCGGCGACACAAACATCAGAATATCGCCACAGGGATATTCTCTCGGCAGCAACCAGTTCATTATGTTCGGCACGTCGTTCTCGGCACGCGACTTTGGCGTGAAGCCTGAGAAAGCGAAAAAAATTGTCGCCGAGCAGTTCCTTAGCCTGTCGTGCCAAACAAGCCGCATTGTAGTGTCGGAGGATGATGGCACGGTGATGGTTATCTCCATGATGCCTGCCGAAGACCAATCTCTTGAAGAAGACTTGAAGCGCGGACTTGCTGCTTATTCTGTCGATGTGGCTGTCACGGCTTTGACAGTGAAAAACGCATTCAAAGGCAAATAGCGGAGCATCGGTCAATCTTTGTCCAACATAGGAAGGAAACATGGATTTGAGAACTATTGAAGCTACAGTTGATAAACAGATTTAATTAATTATCATCCCATAAGTTCTTATAGAGAGTGGCTAAATACATCATACGATATGGACTATAACAAACAAATTGAAAAGCCTAATGAGGCACGCGATGCAGAAGACTTCTTGCTGAATGATATGTATCTTAGCAATGTCAAGAAAAGATTAAGAGCTCTAAATCAACCAACTGAGAATGACAGGAAACGCTGGGTATGGGAACTGATTCAGAATGCAAAGGACAGTATTTCAAAAGACCCCAATAGATCTTCTGTTGATGTTGAAATAGAAATTAAAGATAATATAGTTAAGTTTATCCATAACGGAGCACCATTCACATACAAAGCTCGTTTGGGCCTTCTGTATAAATACAGTAAAGATAAAGGAGGTGCAGGAAGTACAGGTAGATTCGGCACAGGTTTCCTTACCACCCATTGCCTTTCAAAAATTGTTACTATAGAAGGAGACGTGATGGACAAGAATTCAGCACGTGGATTCTCTGTAACAATGTATCGAAATGGGCAGTCTGATGAAGAATTGTTGTCGGGTATCAAAAAAATGAAGGATAGCGAAAAGTGGTATCAAGATACCTTCGGAAGGACAACATTCACATACGTTATACAAACAGAGAATCCAGGTAGAGACTCTCTAGTTAAAGGCTTGAAGAATTTTTATGCAAATATAGCACAAACCCTACTTTTTTGCCCTGAAGTCGGCAACTTGTCCATAAACGATAATGGGAAAGTAACGTCTATCACTCGATTAGATAAGGAAGTTCCTTTGTTCGAAAATATCACCTTGTCTTCTTTTCAGATAGGTGCGGATACTAATAACGTTAGGCGTTTTATAAAGATTCACTCATCAGAACCGAATGCCGAATTAACACAAAAATATAAGACCCCAAGAAATCTTAGCCTTGATTTAGCTGTTGAAATAGACACTAATAACGACATAATATATCAAAGAGGAAATACACAGCTCTATTGTGTTTTACCTTTGGTTGGTACAGAAGACCAACTTACAGAACCACTTTATATTAATTGTCCAGACTTTGAGCCTGACGAAGAAAGGCAAAGGCTTTTATTGTCAGGAAATGAGACGATAGAAATTATTCCGAATGAAGAAGATGATGACCAAACACGTCGTGTTGTAGCATCCGAAACAGGAGTTAATCGTCTTATATATAAAAAGATAGTAGAATTATATGATGCTCTTGTTAAGTATCTAAGCGAAGCAAAATATGGCAATCTATACAATCTTGCTATCGGTTTAAAAGGCAACAAACAATATCAAGATCTTGATTTGGACTGGTTAGACACTAATGTAACAAAGCAATACAGACGTGTTCTTACCTCGTATGATATTGTCAAACCGTTATGTGAGAATGGATGCAAAAGATTATCTGAGGTATTTGTAGTGAAAGAGAGAGGAGCATTAGAGAATAAATTATATTTACTGATGACTCGTCTTTTCCCTTCCAAAATGATAGACCCCTCCAATAATCACAGTTGGGCAGAAGTGGTTTGGAAAGAACTGAATATTTGGAATATAGAGAAGCTGTGTGAGCATATATCATCTTTAGGTGATTGGAATCGTCTTGATTTACAAGGTGATGAATTATATCGTTGGTATAATTCATTTCTTGAACTCGTCAAAGAAAATGATGGTGATTTGTTAAATACTTATGCACTTCTACCAGATTATACAGGACAACTTCATAAACTTGATGATGACAATATAAAACAGGGCAAAGGTGTTACTAAGTTTGTTGAATCTATTTTAGAAGGATTAGGAATTAATGTAAAAAGCATATTGCTTAATCCACATATTACAGCGGTACAACTGGATAGAAACTACAATAGTATAAGCTTCTCAACCGCCATTGATAATAAAGTGAAAGAATATCTATCTTCCAACTGCGTCACTATTAATGACGAGTTTACAAAGAAGCTTGGAACTTTAGTCTCTGTTATTCCACCTGTAGAAAATTCTATTGATTTAGCTTTCAATACAAAAAGATTTTGTATTTTCAAGGCTGTAAAAGAGCTTTATATTTCTGAATTTGATACTTATAACAATATCAGTTATACAGGATTTACGAAGCAAGCATGGGAAGGACTGGACTTTTGGTTGTTAAAACAAATATTCAACAAGATTGCTTCACTAAGCACCCTTACATCATTACCTTCAGGTCATGATGTGGTATGGCTTAATAATACATTAAAAAGACTGGTCTCTTATATCAATGTTACAGAATTAGCGCAGTTAAAAGTTCTTCCAAATCAAGATGGAGATTTCTGCACTAATAATCTTTTGATTGATGATAATATTCCTTTGGAATTAAAATCAGAAGAAGTTGTAAATCTTGGTGCAAAAATTACCAATCGCTTACTTGATAATAAAATCGAAGCTTCGGTATTTGGCATTACGTCCAAGTTTACTATATCTGACATATCAACACTTATTAGTCAACAATTTGGAAAGAATGATACAGAGGTCGAAAAAACGGTAAAAGAAGCGGCTGCCTTACATTTAATCACTCTCTTACCAAAGGAAGATAGTTCATCGACTTTGTATAAGAATCAATGTGAATTGCTTGACATAGCACATACTTTCTTAGGTGAAAAGGTAAAAAGTGAGAATAAGATAAGCATAAATCATAATGACGAAACATTATGGTCACGAGGTAACAAGATTATTGTCGAACTTGTTCTTGATGTAATACGTACTGCGAAAAGTTTAGAGGTATTGCAGGATGCTTTGAATTTGGATGAAATGCAGACAGTCTCTGCACTTAACAAATTGTATAGTTATCTGAATAAGTGTGGAATATCTTATCAAGACGACCTTATTGTTCCTAATCAGGAAGGGGGGTTCTGTGCTGTCGAAGAACTACGGACGGATTTTATTAATCCGATAGATGAATCCATTAAGGATATTAGTAAGCCTTTGGCAGACAATGAGACTCTTTTCTATTTTAGGAAAATCCTTGCACATCATGGTGTGGTTCCTCAACCAACAACCCGCATAATAAGTCCAATGGCTTTACTTGAAAAAAGGATTCTAGAAATCTCAGGTCAAGTTGCTCTTTGGCAGCATCCAAATTACAAAGAACCTATTACTCGGTTGTTTGAAGAAATATTCCCTGACAAGCAACAACTTATCAATAATCTACCAGGACTAAAAACCAAGTATGATAGTATAATGATGAATATTGTATGGAATGCTGAGGATAGAAAGGTAATGCAGAGCGTTCGTAAACGTATTTCTAATCAAATGCTCGCTCAACTTGGGAATGCTTCTATCGAGGATGTAATTCAAAAGATTGAAAATGTAGATAAACTCCAAGAAGAGAATAACAAATTGCAAAATGATGCTCAGAATTTACAGAAAGAAATTGAGCGTCTGAAAAATGAATTACAGAGATTCGTCGCAACTGATGGTATTGCATCGTCTAATCCTACGATAGAAGATAATCTGTATTTCGAAAAGATAAGACAAAAGAGTGAGCAGTATGTTTATGATATACTGAAGGATAAATATGGTTCTGATAATGTAATATGGAACAATTCTAAAAACGAGTCATATATGCCATATGATTTTTCTGTGAAAATGCCAAATGGCATAATTAAATATATAGAATGTAAGGGAACACCTAAAGATAAGCAAACATTTTATATGACCCAAAGTGAATGGTTCTTTTATCAAGAACATAAGGCTACAGGAGCTTTATATGAGATTTATCGAGTGAATAATGTGGAAAGTAATCCTTCACTGACAGTTATCAGCAATCTTGACGAGTGGATTGGAAAAAAGTCCATAGCGCCGATGTTGACATCAACAGAAACGATTGAAGGTGGTAAAGTCTTTATGACGATTCTAAAATAGTAAATCATGGCACTGTTTAAACAAATGACATGCGATACATGTTATCGCCCATTAGCAAATATTGGTCGACATAACAGATATTATTTCTGTAAGATAGAAGACTTCGAAAGAGTTTCCAAAACAGAATTCATACGCAATCAGGCAAAGTATAGCAATCCATATGAGCCGAGGTTCAATTATGATACAAGCGAATATTCTCAGTTGCATGATTATGTATATTGCTATAAATTTGACAATTATCCACAGGCAAATGGATATAGCACGTGGTTCTGTAGTAATGAATGCGCCCTTGAAGCTGCAATCCGTATGAATTGTATTCTTTTCTATTATGATGAGAATGATAGGTCAGTTGCAATGATAACTCCTCAATTGAAGGAGATTAATCACGAAATTCAAGAGCCTCCATACACACCATTACTCATGATGGAATGGCCTGCTGATCAATGGTTCCAACAGCCAAAAGACTTTCAAGATTTGTCAATGTATGGTAGCAACAGCGTTTATCCAACATTGTCGCTCTCCAAGGTTAACTTGGTAGTTCCAAGCAGAAAAATGGTATCATCATTTAAAAAGATGTTTACTACTCCTTCATTTGCGAAGAACTATTTCGGGTATTCATCTTCTGAGATAATGAAAGCTATTTCGGAAATGACTCCTGATAACTATGTTGAATCTGCGCAAATTGATTTCGGCCGTCGCACAGAAATCTCATGGTTTATTACTGACAAGCAGAACTGCTTTGTGGGGTTTATACATATTACTCAGAAATATAAAGCACTACCTTATAAATGGGTTTTAGAATTTGGAATTAGTCCAGAGTACCAAGGACAAGGTATAATGTCTGAAGTACTTCCTAAGGTCGTGTCATTTGCAAGAAAAGAGGGGTGCGATGAGCCCATTTATGCCGTAAGTGAAGACTTCAATATCGCTTGTCATAGACTTTTACGCAATTTCCCAAATGTTCAAGAAATAGAAAAGTTTATGATTGACCAATATGCAGGTGGACGTATGATGCATATTTTTATTATACCTTTTTTAGAGGCTCAATCTTCTTGCCGTTGACAGTTCAAAATAAGGGTGACACGATGACGAAGTCAGGAAAAAAATTGTCGCCGAGCAGTTCCTCAGCCTGTCGTGCCAAACAAGCCGCATTGTAGTGTCGGAGGATGATGGCACGGTGATGGTTATCTCCATGATGCCTGCCGAAGACCAATCTCTTGAAGAAGACTTGAAGCGCGGACTTGCTGCTTATTCTGTCGATGTGGCTGTCACGGCTTTGACAGTGAAAAACGCATTCAAAGGCAAATAGCGGAGCATCGGTCAATCTTTGTCCAACATAGGAAGGAAACGGCACACGCATACCCAAAAAAAACTCCTGCCACTGATGCGGCAGGAGTTTTTCTATTTATAAACTTATTAAGCCTCGAATTCAATAAGCGGAGCATCGGTGCCCACAACATCGTCTACCGTGACAAACACACGCTTGACAACGGCGTCCTTCTCTGCCGTAAGCTCGTTCTCCATCTTCATTGCCTCGTAAACCAAAAGCAAGTCACCCTTCTTCACCTTGTCGCCGGCTTTCACCTTGACTTCAACTACCTTACCGCCCATCGGAGCGCGCTCCACCGGTCCGGTGATAGGAGCATCGTCGGCCACTGCCGCTGCAGCCTCTGCCTTTTCTTCAACAGCCGGAGCCGATGCCTTGTGGTCTGCCTCACGACGTTTCTTCAAGAAGCCGTTGGCAACGGTTGGAAGCAATTGCAGAAGCAAGTATTCCTGCTCGTTCTCTGCAAGCTTGCATCCGCCGAGTTCCTTGAGAACCGGGTTTTCTGGCGCCTTATAGCTTGCCACGTCATACGGACGCTCCACTGCGCTGCCTGTGATTTGCTCGCGGAATTCAGGAGTGATGGCAACCGGAGTCTTTCCATATTCACCCTTGATGAGCGAAATGAATTGATTTGACTTCGTTGTATAGTCAGCATTACCTTTCTTGCGGTCGATGGCGAGGCTCACTGCCTGGCTGCCCACAATCTGGCTTGTCGGTGTTACCAACGGAACCAAACCTGCGTCGCGACGAACCTTAGGAATCAGTTTCATCGCATCGTCGAGCACGTCGGATGCGTTGAGCGCCTTCAGCTGCGCAACCATATTTGAGTACATTCCGCCCGGAACCTCGGCATTCTTGACAAGCAAGTTTGGTTTCGGGAAGTTGAAATAGTCTTCAATAGCGTGGCATGCGTCGAGGAGGGCATCCTCGTCGTTGGCCTTGGCTGCCTCGACTGCCTTGTCAAACAATGCCTCGATATTGGCTGGAAGAGTATCCTTCAACGGATCGAAATCGTGTGGGAAATCGCCCTTGTGGAGATCGAAGTCGGCAAGCGCCGTGCGAACACCCTTCAACTGCTCACGGATGCGGCCTACGGCTTCCATGTTCACCTCAAGCTCGATGCCAAGACGTTTTGCAAACAAGTAGACCAACTCAATTGCAGGTGCTGCCGAGCCGCCGCCGAAATACCAGATGTTGGTATCCACGATGTCGACGCCATGAAGCATTGCCATAACTACTGATGCCAAGCCGTAGCCCGGTGTACAGTGGGTGTGGAAGTCAACAGGAACATTAACGGCTGCCTTGATCTTTGAAATCAGCGACGCAGCGCGCAACGGGTTGACCAATCCTGCCATATCCTTCAGCGTGATGATCTTCGCGCCGTAGGCTTCCATTCCCTTTGCTTTCTCAACGAAATATTCATCTGTAAAGATTTTCTCCGGTTCCTCAACCTTCTTAGAGCCGAAGAGCTTTGCAAAGAAGCCTTTCTTTTCTGCAGGAGCCTCTGTTTTAGGATCTACTGTATAGCAGACTGCACCATCGGCGATGCCGCCCATCTCGTTGATAAGTTTTATTGATTCTTTTACGTTGTCAAGGTCATTGAGCGCATCGAAGATACGCATGATGTTCAAACCATTCTTTATGGCTTCCTTATAAAAACCTTCAAGCACGCTTGTCGGGTAAGGCACATAACCGAACAGGTTGCGGCCACGGGAGAGCGCTGTCAGTTTCGACACTCCGCCCATTGCGTCGCTGATTGTTTTCAAACGTACCCATGGGTCTTCGCCAAGGTAGCGCATCACGGAGTCGGGCACTGCACCGCCCCATACCTCCATGGCATAGAAACCGGCGTCCTTGTAAAGCGGCAGCAATTTGTCAATGCTTTCCTGCTTCATTCTGGTGGCAAACAATGATTGTTGTCCATCGCGAAGGGTCAAATCCCTTACTTTTAAACTACGACTCATAACTAATAATTTTTTAAGTGGTATAATGATGTTAAGTCTATACTGTTTTTCATTACAGAAATATTTCTGTATAGATAATGCAAATCTAATTAAAAATTTTAAATCTACAAAAAATTTCTACTCAAAAGCGTTGTCGATTGCCTCAACTGGCGTCTCGGCTGCCGGCGCGTCGCCGTAACTTTCCTTATAACACGGCGAGAAGCCTGCCGGAGGCTCCGGAAATTGCAACGTCTGCGAGTAAGGCAACGACTTGTCGGCATACACTTTTTTCATATACAGTCCGTAGATAGGCAATGCCATTGCGGCTCCCTGACCTTGCGCCATTCTGTTGAAATGGATATAGCGCTCGTCGCCGCCTACCCACACTCCCGAAACGAGGTTGGGCGTGAAGCCCATAAACCATCCGTCGGCGTTGTAGTTGGTCGTACCGGTCTTGCCGCCCATCACGGCTGTGATGTTGTAAGGGGCTCGGCGCAGGCGGCTACCCGTACCTGAATTGATTACGTTCTGCAGGATGTTGACCATCTTGAAATAGGCTTCCTGGCTCATCACTTCGGTATACTGCGGCGTAAACTCCGAGATAACGTTGCCGTTGTTGTCGGTGATTTTAGTAACGTATATCGGATCCACACGAAGTCCTTTGTTTGAGAATGCCGTATAGGCGGTCACCATTTCGCGCACCGACACGTCGCACGGTCCGAGACAGAGCGACACCACGGGGTCAAGATGGTTGGTGATGCCGAACGTGTGCATCGTGCGCGCCAACGTCGACGGCGAGAGCTCGCTCATCAGACGGGCTGAAATCCAGTTGTTTGAGTTGGTAAGTGCCCAATACAGGTCGACCATCTCGCCTATTCGGGCATGGCCGGTGTTGCGCGGTGCCCAGACTTCGCCCGTAGGCAGCGTGATCGACGGCTGTGCGTTGAGAAACATGTCGCACGGTGTGAAGCCTTCCTCGAAGGCGTAAGTATAGAGGAACGGTTTTACCGTTGATCCTATCTGACGGCGTCCAACGCCTGCCATGTCATATTGGAAGAAATGGAAATTCGGCCCGCCGACGTAGGCTTTAACCTGTCCTGTCAACGGATCCATCGACATAAATCCTGCCCGCAGAAACATTTTCTGGTAGACTACGGAGTCGCGAGGCGACATCGTTTTCTGCACCTGTCCGCCATCGTAGGAGAACACGGTCATATCAACCGGCTTGTCAAACTCTTCCATAATCTCAGCATCGCTCATTCCAGCGTTTTTAAGCACACGGTAGCGTTCGCTCTGACGGATGGCGCGGTCGATGAGTTTGCGCGGAGTCAGCTGTCCGAGCTCGGCGCTGTTGGTGGTATACGGCCCACGGCTGCCTTTCTCTCTGTCAAACTGAGGCTGCAGCGTGTTCTTGAGGTGGTCTATAACCGCCTCTTCGGCATATTTCTGCATCCGCGAATCAATCGAGGTGTAGATGCGAAGTCCGTCTGTATAGATATTGTATTTGGTGCCGTCGGGCTTCGGATTTTTCTCTACCCAACCATACAGAGGATTGGTTGCCCACTGGATGGAGTCGTCGACAAAGCGTTGCTGGTCCCAGTCGGGATAGTCGCCACGGCGCGGCTCTTTGGCCTGCATCATCAGGCGCACTGCCTCGCGGAAATATGGCGCGATGCCGTCTTTATGGTCCACCTTGGTGAACTTGACCTCCAGCGGAAGGGCGCACAACGAGTCGCATTCGGCTTCAGTTATCAAATCCGCCTTTAGCATCTGCTGCAGCACCACATTGCGGCGTCCCACGGCGGCGTCCTTGCGGTCGGCGCGTACCGGATTGTAGAGCGACGGATTCTTTGCCATGCCCACAAGCATCGCCGCCTGCTCTATCTTCAGGCTGTCGGGGGTGGTGTTGAAATAAACGTGTGCCGCCGTTTTGATGCCGACGGCGTTATTGAGGAAGTCAAACTGGTTGAGATACATCTTGATGATTTCCTCTTTCGTATAGTAGCGTTCAAGCTTCACGGCGATGGCCCACTCCACGGGTTTCTGAATGAATCGGTCCATCAGCCCGTCCGACTCGGGCGAATAGAGTTGCTTCGCAAGCTGCTGCGTTATCGTACTGCCGCCGCCGGCGTTCTTCTGGCGCAGCAGGATTGTCTTGAACAACACTCGCGACAGCGCCATGATGTCAATGCCGGAATGCTGCATGAAGCGCTCGTCCTCTGTGGCTATCAACGCATTGATTACATTTGGGGAAATCTCGGAATAGTCGGCATACACTCGGTTGTTACGACTCTGATAGAAACGTCCCATCTCAACGCCATCGGATGTGAAAAGGCGCGACGCAAAGCGGTCTTCTGGATTGAGAAGTCCCTCTACCGGTGGCATATAACCTATATATCCGTGATAAATCATAACGCCTATAAGCATCACAAGCGCTACTCCACAAAAGTTTATTGTCCACAATGCCCGAATCATTTTCTTTGTTCGGGCTGCGCGTTTTATGTCTTGGTCTATCGGTCTTGTCTGCATTTTATGTATTTTATTTCGGAGCAATCCAAACACAAAAGTAATAAATTATATTTATAATGCATCGTCTATGATTGTTTTCTCAAATCTTTTCAGTAAGTTTGCACCTATGGAATCAACAGAGAAACTTGCATTGGAAGAAAAAATCGTCAAAATGCTGAAGACGGTTTACGACCCGGAGATACCCGTAAACGTTTACGATTTGGGGCTTATTTACAAAATCGACCTCGACGACAATGCCTGTCTGCGACTCGACATGACGCTGACTGCGCCAAACTGCCCGGCTGCCGATTTCATTCTGGAGGACATCAGAATGAAACTCGAGAGCATCGAGGGCATAAAATCTGTCGACGTGAATCTTGTGTTCGAGCCTGAATGGAATCAGGACATGATGACTGAAGAGGCGAAACTCGAACTTGGTTTTCTATGATGGAAAAACGCCGGCTGACATATTTCCTCTCCGATTTCCATCTTGGAGCGCGCTATTTCGACTCTCCGCTCGACAACGAGCGGCGCGTGGTGGCGTTTCTCGACTCTATTAAAGACTCGGCTAAAGAAATATACCTCCTCGGCGACATCCTCGACTATTGGTATGAATACCGCTATGTGGTGCCGCGAGGATTCACGCGGTTTTTCGGAAAAATTGCGGAGCTTTCCGACCTCGGCGTGAAAATATATTGGTTTATTGGCAACCACGACATCTGGATTTTCGACTATCTGCCATCCGAACTCGGAATCACGGTGGTCGACGGTCCGATGGTTAAGGACATTTCCGGAAAGCGTTTCTTCCTCGACCATGGCGACGCTGTCGGGAAGCGCAAACTATCGTTCCGCATCTTGCGGTCGGTGTTCCGCAACAAAGTGTGTCAGAAGCTCTACGCTGCGATACATCCTCGCTGGACTATCCCGTTTGCCCTTGGTTGGTCGCGCGGAAGCCGCGCGAAAGACTCTTTCCCGCAATATCTCGGCGAGGGGAAAGAGTGTCTTGAAGAATTTGCCAAGCACTATGACGACGGCAGGCATATCGACTTCTTCGTTTTCGGACACCGCCACATCATGCTCGACAAGCGACTCGACAACGGCAGCCAATTGGTGATTCTCGGCGACTGGATTCATTTCTGCTCGTATGCGGTGTTTGACGGCGAGAATCTTGCGCTCAAAACATTCAATAATGAGCAAATTGCCAGAAAATGCACCGGCGACAAGCGGCTTTAAGAAATTTTCACATTTCAAAACTATTTACCCCAACAGCCCAATTAACAAGATTTTACATACACTCTCCAGCTTCTGCTAAAAATTTCTATGTTGCAAAACATATAAAATTGCTTGCAGAGTCGGAAATAAAGGATGACATTTGCTGTCACAAACCTAAAACAATCTTTTTTACCTTAAAAAATTATACCTATTGGAAACCTTATAAGGAAGGAACTTTGAGAGAAAGTTCCTTTTTTTGTTTTTTTAATCGTACCGTTTCTTGTCAAGTCCGAACAGCAGACGCAAATGGGTGAATGCATTCATCTGCAGGCGATAGAGTGCCGGACACCATTTAATCGGAGCATAACCGAAACTAAAATGCTCCCACAACGGCAATGCGGTGGTGTCTACATTACTGTACATCTGCCTGAGCAGCGACTTTGCCTTGCGGCGGTCGGAGGGCGGAAACTGTCGGCGACGCGCATAGTAGAGCATATAGGCTCCCTGCACGTTGTGCCAGCGATACAGGTCAAGCTCCCGAAGGTCGGAGGCGGCTACCCTGCCGTCTGCCTCAAGTTCTCTACGCAGATTCTCGAGTGCCACAAGCAGATTGAACCGCTGCATGCCGAAAACATGCGTGCACGACGCGGCATGCTGTCGATAGTAATAGCGGGCTGTGCTGAATGCCACTTTGCGGCTGTCGAGGTAATGGAAACGCGTGGTGTTGTCATCGCTGTGCGAACGGCAGCTGTCATCATAGCGGTGCTTGTCATAAACCTGTCGACGCGCGGCATAAACCCCATGAATCTGCCATGCTATCGACAGTCGGAATGCCTCGTAGCCCGAGACCGTATGGCTGACGGCGTTTTGGTATGGTCTGACATCGTCGGGCGAATAATACAGCTGCAAGTCAAACAGCACGCAGTCAATGTCACGGTTGCCTTCAAACGCAGCCACTATCTTCTCAAGTGCGTCGGGAGCAATCCAGTCGTCGCTGTCAAGCATTGTGACAATCTCGCCGTCGGCATGGAGCAGTCCGGCATTGCGGGCTTTAGCCTGACCTTGGTTCTCTGCATTGCGCACCACGGTTATGCGACTGTCGGACGCAGCATAGCGGTTTATTATGTCAAGCGAGCCGTCGGTCGAACAGTCGTCGATACATATAAGTTGCCAATCGCGATGCGTCTGCGCCAACACCGACTCTATGCACTGCGGCAGATAGGAGGCTGTGTTATAAACTGCTGTCAGAATCGATATCTTCATCGCATTTTCGCTTGAATTTGTTGATAATTGCCGTCATCAGTCCCGACTCGCGCTCAAGCACCCTGTAGGAGATGGCAGCCGACATGCCAAACAATGCCACGCCGAGCACCCACTGCAACGCGCCGGTGCAAAACACCGACACGAAATAGGATGCGACAAGTGGCAGAATCTGCACGGAAAACATCTTCACGGATTTTTTCGCTATTCTATATCTGTAATAATGCCGGCACGCCACGAAATCAATCACACAGTTGAACACAGCCGCCACAAGAAGTCCGGCGCCGGCGCCGTCGATGCCCCACAGGCTGTAGCCTGCCACGACGGCTCCCACAGCCGCTATGTCGTAGACGCCCTCGGTCAGCAGATAAATCCATGGCCGGCCTTTGGCAAGCGACATATATTCCATCGGAAGCATCACGGCCCGTAGCAGCATAGCCACCACTCCGAATCGTATCATCCCAAGTGCCGGCAAAAACATCGATGAGTATAGAACGTGAATGACAAACGGAAGCAATAGCATAAACGCCACAAGCAGCGGTGCAAGCAACAGCACGGAAACCTCTATCTGTCGGTTGACCGTTGCGTTGCACGCTTCCTCATCGTGGTTGACTGCCGACAGGCGAGGAAAGTACTCGGTCTCCATCGACATAAAGACTATCGACGCATAAGTCACCGTGACAACATAACCGGCATTGTACAAACCGACATCGGCAAGGGTGCCTGAATTGGCGATAAACGCGCGCACGGCAAACTCCACGCCACTGCCCATGGCTCCGGCTATAACAAATGCCACGCCAAGACGCACCATTCCGCCTCCTGCTGAAATGGCTTGACGGAAAGAGCGGGGAAGCCTGTAGGGATACACTCGCAGCGAGAACCACAGTACCGTGACGCTGGCGGCAACAGCGGCGGCCACAAGCGCGGGCAGGATGCCTTCGTTGCCAAGCAGCCAGAACAGAGGTAGTGTGACAACCAGACTCAGCATCGCGTTGACAACCGACTGTGTCGCCACTTCGCGCATTCGCTGCAATCCTTTCAATATCGAGAGTTCGCCTGCCGTAACCGCTGTCAGAGCGACAACCGGCACCAGCCAGAGAAATTCGGCAAAGCGCATTTCCGTGCTGAAATAAAACAAGCGGAAAAATGGCACAAGCACACAGCACACCACTGCGCCGAGTGCGGCTGTAAGCAGGCTCCACAACCTGACGGTAGCCACCATCCGGCATCTGTCCGGCTCTTCCTGACACTCCGACAGATAGCGCACTGAACTCACCGGAATGCCGAGATTTGTCGTGTCGCCTATCAATTTCACAGCCGTGTTATAAAGGGAAATCAAACCCAAACCTATCGGACCGAGCAGCACTGCCACAACCTTGTTGCGCACGAGGGCGGCAAGAATATTCAATCCCTGCACTCCCCCGAAATAGCCGGTGTATTTCACTATCTGACGATATTGTCTGTTCGCGTTTTCCTTCAAAACGAGTGTCCGTTTTTATTGACTATCTTACAAAATTACAACTTTATTCCCTTCCCCAACGAATAAATCCGCATGTTTAGCAACATCTTTACAAAATCGCCCGCCATGATTGCTGTTTTCGTCACCGCTAACAGCGGATTTGTCACCTGGATGTTTGCCGACGCAGTCAAAAGCTGTATCTTTACGATGTAATTTAAAATCACACGATTATGAGCACTACGGAACTCGTACTTATAAACATCTTCATCGCCATTGGGCTTTTCCCCATCTGCATAAAAAAGGATGAACACACGCAAGAGCGGGACTTCTCCAGCAGCCGCTGCGCAATATACTTATTTGTGGTAGCCGCCATCTCGAAAATGATATGGAGCTGAAAAAACAACACTCTAAAACAATACACTATGGCATTCACAATTTTTCTCGGTATCCTCGGAGCGCTTCTGCTCATCTCTGCAATCGGCAAAATCGCCTCAAAAGGCACCCCGGGAAAGCGCACACTCGGAATAATACTCGGCTTTACAGCCGTGGCATGCTTCACCCTCGCCAAGACAAACTACGACGAGTGCCACGCGCTCTCTGCCAGTTCTGCTTCATTGCCAATACCAGAAGAAGAGATGTTATCCCAACTGAAAAAAGCGCCAACAATCGAAACCTGTCAGGATTTCATCAACACCTATCCAGAATCCAGACACCGCAAAGATGTACTGAATATTTATGAATCGCTTGCTGCTGAGCGAAGCCTGAAGGAGTTGAACATGTTTGTGGAGACCTACCATATCGGATGGACCCGGCTGCAATCGAAATGCGACTCGCTCTACAGCATCGCCGCAAAAGAAAACACCGTCGACAGTTGGCAAAAATACTACGACACCGTGCCTTCCGGATATAAAGCCGACGCTCAGGAGAAAATCGAGGAGCTCAAGCACTACGAAGGATGGGAAACAGAACCAATTGCCTGGAGAAACGCCGTAAGGACTGGCAATTACGAAAAATACCTCGACCTTTATCCCAACGGCAGGCACCGCAACGAGGCTAAGACAAGAAGAGATGTGAACGAGGCTTTCACAACAACCCACTTCGATCTTGACAAATGGCTGAAATCGGACGACAACGACGGCATCAACTCCAAAATAATTATCACCAACCGGGCAGAATGCGGCATCACTGTCAAGTTCAGCGGACCATCGACAAAAAAAGTAAAGATTCCCGCCAACCAGACAACCACTACGACAATCAAGAACGGAGCGTACCGCATTGTCGCTGAAGCCGACAAGGAGTTCGTGATTCCTTACACTCTCGAACAATCATTCGACGGTATTTACCCTGTCATCCTGTACATCAAATGGATACACACCACAACTTGGCAGCACAGCCGTACGCACAACTAAGCTCCCGACACCATTTCTCAATCCATTTTGTTCTCTGAGACAGAGAGGCGGAGCGGCGTGGTGAAGCGCATGAGCAGTGGGTCGTAGAAGCGGACGCTGTCGTCCTTGGTGAAGAATCCGCCCCCTGCCGCACCGTCTCCGCCGGCTCCACCGGGCGTCCCAGCCCATCGCAGTAGGTGGTCGTGACGCGCGCCATGTCGAAAAAACGCCGCCGGCTCGCTGCGCGACGGCGAGTAAGGCTCTATCACGCGGACATAGCTCATCGGCACCTCCGCCGCAGCCGTAGCGAGCAGTAGCATTATGCCGGCGAGAGGGTTCTTAACAAGTTGATTAATATGGCAAATTAAAACAAAAGAATCCACATCTGCAACGGCAAATGCGGATTCTTTATGTGATTTTTGTCTTTATTCAAAGATGTGTTTCAACCGGCTGAAAATTCTGAATTTATCGCTTTCCGACGGCTTGAAATTGTCGGAATCGCGCAGCTTCTCGATTTCTTTCTTTTCCTCCGCCGACAGATGTTCCGGAGTGTAGATCATCACGTTGATAAGCTCGTCGCCACAACCACCGCCATGCATCGAAGGAATTCCCTTGCCACGCATACGCAGCACTTTACCCGACTGTGTGCCTGGCTCAATCGTGACACGTGCACGGCCGTCGACCGTAGGCACCTCTACTTTTCCGCCGAGCACTGCCGTCGGGAAGTCGAGCATCAAGTTGTAAGTAATGTCGTTCTCATCGCGCACAAGCTCCGGATGCTTTTCCTCGCTGACCTGGATAAGAAGGTCGCCTGTCACTCCGCCACGACGCGCGGCATTGCCTTTTCCGCTCATGCTCAGCGTCATGCCGTCTGCCACGCCTGCCGGGATGTTGACCGTAACGATTTCCTCCTTGCGCTCCACGCCTTCGCCATGACAATGCGGACACTGCTCTGAAATCACCTTGCCCTCGCCATGACAGTCCGGACACGGCGACTGTGTCTGCATCGTACCGAGAATAGTGCGCTGCATGCGTGTGACAACTCCCGTGCCGTGACACGTGGCGCACGTATGGAATGCTGTGCCGTCCTTCGCGCCTGTGCCGTGGCAATGGTCGCAAGCAACATAACGGTTGATTTTAAACTTCTTCGTAACGCCGTGTACAACGTCTTTAAGCGTCACTTTCACATTGATTCGCAAATCGCTGCCGCGGTTCACGCTGCGGCCTCTGCCGCCTCCGCCGAAGCCTCCGAAGCCACTGAAACCGCCACCTCCGAAGATGTCGCCGAACTGTGAGAAAATGTCGTCCATCGACATTCCGCCTCCACTGAAGCCTCCGCCTCCGCCGAAGCCTTGCGGACCCATGCTCGGACCGTACTGGTCGTAACGGGCACGCTTGTCAGGATTGCTCAGCACATCGTATGCCTCAGCCGCCTCCTTGAATTTCTCCTCGGCTTCTTTGTCGCCGGGATTGCGGTCGGGGTGATATTGTATGGCTTTTTTTCTGTAAGCTTTCTTTATTTCGTCGGCTGTCGCCTTTTTATCGACGCCCAGCACTTCGTAAAAATCTCTTTTCTCGCTCATTTTTCAACGCCTCCTTATTGTCCGACAACCACCTTGCTATGGCGTATCACCTTGTCGTTCATCACATAACCTTTCTGCACGGTGTCGATAACCTTGCCTTTCTTCGACTCGTCGTCGGTAGGGAATGTGGTGACCGCTTCGTGATATTCTGTATCGAAATCGGCGTCCTGCGACTCAATTGCCTTTACTCCTTTTTGCTCAAGATATTTGACAAATTTGTTGTAAATCAAGTTGACGCCTTCCTTTATGCTTTCCACGTCGTTGCTCTCAGATGTCGCCTGAATTGCACGTTCAAAATCGTCGAGCACCGGCAGCAAATCCTTCATTGCGCCTTCTGCGGCATTTTTGATGAGTTCCGACTTTTCCTTCAATGTGCGTTTGCGGAAGTTGTCAAACTCCGCAAGCAGAAACATATATTCTTTTTTCGACTTTTCGAGTTCGGCCTTCGTGTCGTCAAGTTCTTTCTGCAGTTTTTCCTCCGCTGTTGGCTCTTCCGCCTCTACAGTGGTTTCTGCCGATGCCTGTTCCTGAGGTGTCGCCTCCACAGTCTCTTCCTGCTTTTCTTTCAAGTCTTTTTCTGATTTCTCTGACATGATATATATCGTTTTTTTATTATTCTTTATGTTTATCACATCAGCCTTATCAAAAAGTCTGCCAAACTTTCAGCACTCTCTGAAATCACAGTTTCATCTTGTACAGCAGCGGCTGGGCGCATTTCGCGGCAAATATGTCTGACAAATTGTCATCTTCAAACAGTCCGAAAATGGCAGAACCCGACCCCGACATCGAGGCATAGACCGCTCCGGCATCATAAAGTGACTGTTTGATTGCCGAAAGCTCAGGATGCTTGGGAAAGATGCTCTCTTCAAAATCGTTGACAAGCAATCCTTTCCATTGCCCTACGGGCTTTGCCACAAGTTTTTCAACATCGGTTTCAGGAACACGCGGTGTCACCCCTGCATAAGCCGCCGCCGTAGGCACCGACACATCGGGCTTGACAACAATCATTGTGTAGCCCCTCAAATCCACATCCACCGGTTCGAGCAGATCACCGATGCCGCGGGCTGCCATCGGCCGGTTGTAGGCAAAAAACGGGCAGTCAGCGCCGAGACGCTTCACGCGGACAGCGATTTCCTCTTCACTGAGCCCCAACGCAAACATCGAGTTGAGGATTTTGGCTACCGATGTAGCGTCCGACGAGCCGCCGCCGAGTCCTGCCCCGTCTGGAATATGCTTATACAGATGTATCGCTACCGGAGACAGTTTAAACTCTTCCTCCATCAAGCGGTAGGCCTTCATCACAAGATTTTTTTCCGGAGGGCAGTCCACCGGATTGCCATAGGTGAACAACGCGGTTTCTTTTGCCTCGACCACCTCGACGGCGTCGGTCAACGGTATCGGATAAAACACCGTCGACAGGTCGTGGTATCCGTCTTCACGCTTACGCTCCACATACAAGCCCAGATTTATTTTTGCATTAGGAAATGTTATCATCGCTATTTCTTATTTTTTGTCCAAAAATCAACATATCGCTGCGCCACTTTTTTATAGTCGTGGTGGCGCTCTATATAAAGA
>OIWV01000561.1_pt1 | contig 35841 bp, 30 predicted proteins | sample 1587751 | NCBI WGS metagenome assembly OIWV01 (sample SAMEA3888913, study PRJEB22519) | human gut metagenome | biome: human gut; feature: human-associated habitat; material: faeces | place: Denmark | collected 2010
ATAAATGGAAACAAAAAAATATCGCTCAAGAATAAAAACTTGAGCGATATTTTTTTGATAGTGTATCTACTAGCATCGCGGATACGCTTACGAACTATTTCTTATCCCGAACTGGGGTATTTATATTGGGAGTTTTGACACGCCCTCTTTTCAACTTGTTTATTCGCTTGCCCCTAATCCCTCCTCGTTAAAGTAGGCTTCAGTAGCATATAAAGGGATATTCTCCATCCAATCTTGCGTGGCAAAAGGCAGCATTGAACAACGCAGACCTTTAAGAGCATAACTGCTGAATTCTTGATTTATAAATGTCGAAAGCGACTTAGACCTGACATTATGCTCAGCTTTCACCTCTACGGGGATCACTCGATCTCTACCTTGTACTATGAAATCTACTTCTAACGGCGAACTATCTTTGCTGTAGTAGAATATATTATTATCCATTCCGTCACATATCTCCAATGCTTTGATTTGCGACATCACATAATTCTCTGTAAACGCACCTTTAAACTCTGAAAAAACATCCATGCCAAGAAGCATAACTTTAGAACGTGCTCCGCACATACATGCTAACAATCCGACATCCATCATAAATACCTTGTAACACATTGCATCTACATAGAATTGTAGGGGCTCTTCAGGCTTTGATATGCGACATATCTTGTATATCAGACCAGCATCCACAAGCCACTGAATAGCTTTTTCAAATTCTGCTGCTCTGGCTCCTTTCTTTACCACTCCAAATACAAACTTCTTGTTTTCTTTTGCTAATTGTGCAGGAATACTATTCCAAACCATACGTATACGTTCTGCTTCCGTCTTAGTATGCTTACCAAAATCACGGTTATATGTACTCAGTATAGACTGTTGCACCTTTCTTGTGGCACTTGGGTCATGTGTTTCAATCCATGTCAAAACTGCTTCTGGCATACCTCCAACAAAATAGTATTGTCTTAAGTACTCTACAAGAGTTTCATGATGAGGAGCGAGCATTTCCTTATCAAGAGCTTTAAGACAATCGGCAAGCATATCACGGCCATTCGCAATAAGAAATTCGTCAAATGTCATTGGATACATTCTGAGGTTGTCCACCTTACCAACAGGAAAACTCTCCTCTTCACGCAAAGATATACCCAAGAGTGAACCAGCTACAACAACATGCAGGTCTCGCTTATTCTCACAGAAATATTTCAACGACGGGATGCCATTCTTTACTTCCTGTATCTCATCGAAGAAGAGTAAAGTTTTGCCAACCGTTATACGTTGCTCATACTGAAGTTCTATTTGATACAATATACGATCAATGTCAAAATCCACAAAGAGCGACTCCACAAATGGGTTGTTATGGCAATTAACATACACCATATTGTCAAATTCCTCTCTACCAAATTGCTTTAGGATGTAAGTCTTACCCACTTGACGGGCACCTAATAATATTAATGGTTTCCGATTGGGCGAATTTTTCCATTCCTTAAGATTACTTAAAATATGACGTTTCATAATGTATATTTTATTAGTTTTACGCAAAGTTACTAACAATCAGCAATATACACAAGTAAAACACATTTTTATGAACGTTCAACTATCGCATTTATACATTTTTATGAACGTTCAATCGCTACATCTATACATTTTTATGAACGCTCAGCCTCAACTCACAGCCTTGCTTCCGCCTTCTTTACGCTCCCAGCCTCCATTATCAATCGCCTTGCCTCCTCTGCATCCTTAACCTGCGGATTGCGCTCCATGAAGATGCGCACGGCACGGTCTACGAGCTTGGCGTTAATCAGCTTGGCGTTCACCATTTTGTTGCCCTCTACCCTACCGAGCCTTATCATCACCGTGGTGCTTATCATGTCGAGGCACATCTTCTGCGAGGTGCCAGCCTTCATACGGGTAGAACCTGTTACAAACTCGGGACCTGTAACTACCTCCACGGCATAGTCGGCGGCACGGGCGATGGGCGAATCGGGATTGTTGACAATGCAGCCAGTGGCGATGCCCTGCTCACGGCAGTGCCTAAGTGTGGCAAGAACAAAGGGCGTGGTGCCACTTGCCGAGAAGCCCACAACGATATCCTTATTGTTTACGCCACGCTCCATTAGTTGCTGCCAACCGTTGTGCAAGTCGTCCTCACGCGACTCTCTCGTCTGCGTCAGACATCCTGTGCCGCCAGGAAATATAGCCTGTATCTGAGTTCCGTCCGTGCCATACGTGTTCTGCACCTCAATGGTGTCAAGCGTAGCCAACCGGCCGCCAGTGCCGCAGCCCACATAGAAGAGCCTGCCGCCCTCACGCAGTCTGTCTTCCACTGCCGATATCAACCTGTTAAGGTTCGGCAGAGCCTTGCCTACAGCCACAGCCACCGACATACTCTCGTTGTTTATACCTGCCGTTATCTGCTCCACAGTCATCCGCTCCAAATGGTCGTAGTGGGACGACTGCTCTGTTATGCGTGTTTCCATAATATAACCTCCATTTTATTATCAATACGCAAAGTTAATAATTATTTTTTTATGTACCTTTGCATCCATGCAAAACAACAAACGATTCTTCCTTTCAGCAGCGTGGGTTCTGTCTCTCCACGTCCTCACGCTCGTCTTTCTGTCGCTGTTCCGCCTCGTAGAATACGTGGCGTTGGGCAGCATGGTTTCCGACACATCGGCAAGCGTTGTGCCTGCCTTCGTTCGCGGTGTATGGTTCGACAACGTCATAGCCTGCTACATCAGCGTCGTGCCACTCGCCCTTACGCTGCTCCCGGCTACCATGTCCTTAACATTCCGCAGGATGCGCAAGGCCACAGTGTGGTGGTACGGCGTCCTCGGCTCCGTTGCCTTTATGGCGTCGGCTGCCAACATACCCTACTTTGCCTACTTCTTCAAGAACATCAACTCGTCCATATTCGAGTGGTTCGGCTATGCCGGAACTACAGCAGGGATGGTTACTGGCGAGAAGTCGTACTTCCTGTACATAGTCATGTTCTTTGTATGCACGGCATTGTACGTATACATTATGGTTAGATTGCGACGTTGGTTCGACCGCCGCATCGCACAATCTGGCGAGAAGAACGAGGGCTTGGCAACCTTTATCAACACCTTCAACAAAGCCGCACGCACACAACAATCTTGGCTAAGGGTGGCTTCCACACACGCCATGTACTTCTTCCTCTCCGCCATAACGATATGCCTGTGCGTGTTCGGAATACGCGGACGCACTGGCTACAACCCCATAAAGATATCGCAAGCCTACTATTGCGACGACGCCTTCCTCAACCAGCTTGGCATCAACCCAGCCTTCAACCTCCTTACATCTGCCCTCGACGACATGCGCAAGGAGAACCGCGACCTGCACCTTATGCCCTACCCTACCGCCGTTAGTATGGCACGCGAGAGTCTTGGCATTACGGGCAAGTGCGACTCTATGCACGTGCTGCGCAGATATATCGACAACCCGTCAAGCACAGCCAACCCTAAAGCACAGAAGAAGAACGTTGTTGTTATACTAATGGAGTCGATGTCGGCAAGCCTGCTACAAACCTTCGGCCAGCCGCAGCGACTCACCCCTACCCTCGACTCGCTGTACAACCACTCAATGGCGTTCAGCCACTGCTATTCTGCCGGAATACACACCAACCACGGCATGACAGCATCACTCTACTCGTTCCCTGCCCTTATGTTCCGCAACCTCATGAAGGGCACCGTTACGCCACGACGCGACGGCATACCAACCGTACTCAAGCAGCAGGGCTACCACAACATGTTCTTTATGACACACGAGGCGCAGTACGACAACATGAAGGCGTTTTTTGCCACCAACGGCTACGACGACATCTATGCCCAGGAGGATTATCCCAAGGAGGAGGTTGTCAACTCGTTTGGCGTGTCCGACCATTTCCTCTTCGACTATGCCTTCAACAAAATCAACAACCAGGCTGCCACGGGCAAACCGTTCTTTGCCACGCTGCTCACCATAAGCAACCATCCGCCGTACGTCATACCCGAGTGGTTCAAGCCTAAGACCAAGGAGCCGGAGACGCAGATTGTGGAGTATGCCGACTGGGCAATAGGCAACTTCCTGAGCAAGGCACGCAAGCAGTCGTGGTACAACAACACCGTCTTCGTAATACTTGCCGACCACGGCAAACTTGTTGGCAAGGTATCGGGCGAGTTGCCCGAGTCGTACAACCACATACCGCTCCTAATCTTCGGTCCTGGTGTGGAGAACAAGCGCGTGGACAAGCTCGCCAACCAGGTAGACCTAATGCCTACGCTCATGTCGCTACTCGGCATCAGCTATCAGTACGACGGATTCGGCATCGACCAGACCAAGGACGAGCGTCCGATGGTGTTCTACTCTGCCGACAACCAGATTGTGGCTCGCTCCACAACCCACTGCTACATATACGAGCCTAAGACCAACCGTGCCTTCTGCTACAACATCAAGAACGACGGACAGTTGCAGGCTACACAAGAGACGTCTGCCTTTAAGCCGCTTAAGAAGTATGCGTTCGGTATGATACAGACGGCGCAGTTTATGCTGAAGAAGCAGTAGGTATTGGCATTAATGGTCTATATCGTGTAATGAACGTTAATGTTTAATCGTATAATGGACGTTAATAGGCTTCGCACTAAAAATTATACGTTAATTAACGACATAGAGTATTAACGTCCATTACACGATATAGACCATTAACGACAATTACACGACATAAAACATTAACGTCCATTACACGATATAGATTACACAACCTACCAACAGGATAGACATTGGCGATTTGCCAATAAATTGTTGATAACTGTGGATAACTCGGTAAAACACTGACTATCAGCGAATAATTATCAACACGCACGCGTGGATTACAGCTATATCAACAGGTTTACAGGAAAAGACACAGGATATACAACACGCCATCCGTTTTCTCTCTGCTTCACTCATATAAAGAGAGAACACCCTGTGTGCGGTAATATATTTTTATTATAATTAGAACATTATCATAAATATATTTCTTACCTTTGCAAACAACACATCCACACCATACAGAATATGACAAAGATATCAATAATAACAATAAGTTACAACAACTTAGAAGGACTTAAACGCACTGTACCTTCAGTATTGTCGCAATCGTACAAGGACTACGAATACATTGTGGTAGACGGTGGTTCAAACGACGGCAGCAAGGAATATCTGGAAGCCAATTCCGCCCACATTACCCGTTGGGTAAGCGAGCCGGATAAGGGTATATACAATGCTATGAACAAGGGCATTGCCATGGCAACAGGCAAATACTGCATATTCATGAACTCTGGCGACCATTTCTTCTCTGCCACGACTCTCGAAGATGCTGCACCACAGCTTGACGGCACCGACTATTGCGTGGGCCGCACCATAGTTTTGGACGAGAAATACGCCTCACTACGTATGCCGCCAAAGAGTCCAACCTTGCGCTACCTGTCCGACAACGCTCTGCAACATCAGTCTACATTTATCAAGACCAAGCTGTTGAAGGAGCACCCATACGACGAAAGCCTTAAGATAGCTGCCGACTGGGCGCACTTTATCGAAAGCTGGTATGTAAGACATCATTCATACAAACCAATAGACACACTGGTTGCCGTTTTCTATCTCGACGGAATCAGCTTCAATCAGCCCAAACAGGTAAGAGCCGAGTTCAACCTTGTGCTGAAGCGTCTCTTTCCTAACGGACTGCCAAAAGAAAACGAAACAAAAGAACAGAAGCAAGAGCGACTTACTGCAAAGGTGCACTATAAGATAGAACGTGCAATGAGAAAATCCAGTCTCAAACGCGATTGGAAAATTCTACGTAACTCATTACGCTTCGTCTTGAAAGACTTGTTTATGTAATACAACAACACCAACCCCTGTCTCTGAAAACAAATGAAGGAAGCAAGCCTTCTTCTTATACCAAAAGGTGCAACAACGATGCACCTTTTGGCATCCTTTTATATTAACGTTTAACACAAGTTTAGCACGCCAAGCCATTGCCTCCTTTATTAATGTACAGCCCTGTATGATATTGATATATGTCAAGAATATGCTATTATTCGCATAGAATATCCTTTTAGTATACAAGATTGTTATAAGTTTGCAATTTATATGTAAATTGCAGCTAATGCAAAACCTGCTATCAAAATACATAGGTTAAGTTTATCGTAAAAAACAATACATTCATTAGATAAAAAAACGGATATGAAGATTTCACTCATAATATCAACCTACAACTCTCCTGGCATGCTACGACTTTGCATGATGAGCGTTGCCAAGCAGATTGTTATGCCTAATGAGGTGATTATTGCCGACGACGGATCTACTGAAGAAACAAAAGAATTAATAGAAGAATTTACCCAAATATTATCTTGCACAGTAAAGCACGCATGGCAGGAAGACCGTGGGTTCAGGCTTGCCGAATCACGAAACAATGCGTTGAGAATGTGCGAAGGCGACTACGTGGTGTTTGTAGACGGTGACATCATTATGGAACGCCACTTTATAAAAGACCACAAGAAATTGGCCGAGAAAGGATACTTCGTAATGGGTAGCCGCTCTAAACTGAAATCGGACATATCTCAACATCTTATTAAACATAAAAGCATACAACGCCATTGGTACTCGCGTGGAGTGAAAAGCAGGTTCAATTCGCTATATATGCCATGGCTCTCGTTCTATACCAAGAATATGTATAAAGAAAGGCAAAGGAAAGGCCGTGGAGCAAATATGGCTATGTTTATGAGCGACCTTATTGCCGTCAACGGATTTGACTCGGACATGGTGGGCTATGGAATGGAAGACACAGACCTCATAGTGCGCCTTGTAAACCTCGGGCTAAAACGCAAATGGGCTAAATTCCAAGCCATCGAATATCATCTGTATCACAAAGAGAAGATTTTTGTACAGAGCAACCAAGCACTGCTGCAAGACAACCTCAAACGAACAAGATGCAAAAACGGAATTAAGAAATTATGACAACACCACCTACACCACACACTCCCCTGTTAGACATCATACTGCCTGTATACAACACAGAGCGCTATCTTTACCAGTGCATACAGTCGATTGTGAACCAAGAGTTTAACGACTGGCACTTGATTATTATAGACGATGGCTCTACAGACGCATCACCCGAAATCTGTGATAGTTGGGCTAAGAGCGACAAACGTATTACCGTTATACATAAAGCCAACTCAGGACAGGCAGACTCACGTAATATAGGTATAGACCTGTGCACAGCAGAATATGTAGGGTTTGTAGACAGTGACGACCGCATAGAACCCAACATGTACTCGTTCTTGCTGCAAACTATAAAAGAGAACGATGCAGACATAGCCGTATGCAACCACTACAGCTATACCACGACGGGTAGCAAGTGCAAACATCCCAACTACAACATAGAAGTGTTAAACCACGATCAAGCCACAGAACTCATAATCCAGAACCGTCTGCAGAGCTATATATGGCAGATGGTGTTCAAGCGCTCTTGCCTCAACTACCACATGCCAGAACACGTCTGCTTTGAAGACCATGCCGTTCTGCCCCACTGGTTCGAAAAAGCACGCCGTGTGGTGATTGCCATGCGTCCGCTTTACCATTACAGGATGCGCCGCAGCAGCGTTTTTCACAGTGTTAATCCACAGCATGAATTTGCATTTCTTGAAGCCGAGAAACAGCGATTCAAATACTACCGCAATACAAAATTCAAGTATCTTGCATCCATCTACATAACGACAAGAGCCATACGCGTCGCCAAGCATATTGCCCGTATGAAGACCGACCGCAAGGTTATTGCTGAATACATGGAACGCATAAAGACAGTCCTTGGGAAACATGCACCTGGATATGTGGATAAGCTAAAGTTTAAGGACAAGTTGCTATACCGCCTCCTAATGCTCAACACGTCCCTGTTTATAAACTACATAAAGGCGGAAAAATTGCTGAAAATAAATATAAAAGCCGAAGACAGAAATTATTTCGACTGATATCACATTAGAACCATGCACACTAAATGTGGATAACTGTTGATAACTCGGTAACCTATTGGTTGTCAGTCAATAGTTATCCATATTTGTATTTTTCCACATTACTATCGCCTTTAACTTACAAACCAACACACTTGAAGAAAAGCAGAGTATACATCACAACACACTCCACACCCTGTGCGCAACAGGTTATCCACACATTGCCTTCTACCTGTGGATAACTCTATAACAATCTGTATATCAACAGGATATTATTAACACTTGGCGTTAGTTTAAGGGCTATCAACAGGTTTATAGACAACTATCCACATCTCTACATACAACTCTCCACACCATACGCATAACAGGACACGGAAAAACAGGAAGACCTGTGGCGTCAGCCTCCTGTGTTACCAACATATATTTTAAGGCATAAAAGTGTGGATAACTTCGTAACACGTTGAGAATCAACTATAGGATATTAACAATGCCTGTGTATAACACGTGTAATAAACCACAGGACATGTGTGGAGAAGTGATGGCTGGCTGTGGATAACTTTTTCTACCAACTGTTTATAACCTACGATATACCTGTAACAGGCAAGAACTACATGTAACAGGTAACTGTAAAAACAGGATGTCCCCATCGTTATATACTGGCAGCGTACATCCTGTATATGGAACGGCGAGCTCCTGCTCGCCGCGCAAGCAACAGTTATACAGCAACACACACTCTCCTACTCCATAAAAAAGCCTTATTACCATAGTCTCCCCTACCCTGTTAGTAACCCACACAAACCTGTTGATAACCTGTTAGTACACCTGTTAATAACTATCGAGTTATCAACAGGCCAACAGGGAGACAGGCGTTGGTGTGGATAACCAACATGGTTATAAAATCATTATTCTAAAGTTTTCCACAATTTAATAACGGAAAAAGATATAAACTTATTAACTTTGCAAGATGAATATATGAAGTGTGGATAACCCACATATCTCTCTAATAATCAGACAGAAGATATTAAACGAACCTGTTGATAACAGGGCCTGTTGTGTTGATAGCGCGAAAGCCCTGTTGATAACGAAAAAATTATCAACATATCAACATTACATCATACTCATACTTTTTCTTTTTTCTTTAAAAATAAAAAGAGATATAAAGAATAGAGTGTTGGGGAAAACTAAAACAAGAAACAATATAGACATGAAGAAAGAGTGGATTGAGAAAGGATATGTCGACGAACAGGTAGACGCATCCTTGGATTTGAAGAAGGAGATACGTAACCTCTGCAAGGAGAAGGACGCTATAATTCTCGCACACTACTACACCGTGGGCGACATCCAGGACATTGCCGACTTTGTGGGCGACTCGCTCGCGCTTGCCCGCAAGGCTGCCGAGACCGACGCCAAGGTTATGGTGATGTGCGGTGTTCACTTCATGGCTGAAACCTGTAAGCTCCTGTCGCCCGACAAGACCGTGCTGTGTCCCGACCTCACCGCTGGCTGCTCGCTTGCCGACTCGTGCCGCGCCGAGGACCTCAAGAAGTTTAAGGACGAGCATCCCGGCTACAAGGTGGTGAGCTACGTCAACACCACTGCAGCCGTAAAGGCGCTTACCGATTGTGTCGTTACATCGGGCAACGCCGAGAAGGTGATGGCTTCCTTCCCCAAGGACGAGAAGATTATCTTCGGTCCCGACTACAATCTTGGCAACTATATCAACAGCGTCTCTGGCAGAAACATGCTGCTGTGGAACGGCGGATGCCACGTACACGAGAAGTTCTCGGTAGAGGCCATCGTCAAGCTGAAGCAGGAGCACCCTGGAGCGCTTGTCATGGCTCACCTCGAATGTAAGGCGCCTGTGCTTGCAGCTGCCGACATCAAGGGCTCTACAGCCACTATGCTCAATTATGCCAAGGCCCATCCCGAGCTTAAGGAGTACATCATAGCCACCGAGGCAGGCATCCTTCACGAGCTTGAGCGTAGCTGCCCTGACGTCAAGTTCTATCCGGTTCCGCCAGAATTGTCTGAGGGTGGGGTAGGCTGCTCGTGCAACGAGTGCGAGTATATGAAGAAGAACACGCTCCAGAAGATATACAACACGCTTAAGTATGGTTGGCCCTCGGTAGAGGTCGACCCCGAGATAGCACGCGATGCCGTAAAGCCAATAGAGAAGATGCTGTCGCTGTCGTAGAGATAATGATACTATACGCCTTGCCAGGATAGCACCTTGTGCTGGCTGGTACGGCTGGTGAGAAGCTTGAAAAACTCGTCTACGACACTATAGAACGTCTACAATTGAAGAACGTCATCATAGTGGGTAGAGTGTCTGGCGAGCAGAAAGCAGCGCTTCTGAGCCGCTGTAAGGGGCTTCTTTTCCCGTCTCTGTCCGAGGAATTCGGCTTGCCTGTGGTAGAGGCTATGTGTTTCGGCAAGCCGTCGTTCCTTACACGCTTCACCTCCTTGCCCGAGGTGGGCGGCGATGTAAGCTACTATTTAACACAAACAGCTATATTAAACAGATGGCAAACAACATTTTTTTTGAACGCTATACCAACATACGCGACATCAAGAATCAATGGCTGCAGCTCGACAAGGTGGCGGATAGCATCAATGACGAATACATCAAATACACCTATTATCAGACCTACGAGTGGAACGAGTTTCTGTACGATCATCTGACTAAGGGGTTGTCTGGGCTTACCACCACTATGTGCTACGACCTTGTGACTGTATCGGGTAAGCCATTTGGCATCATTCCGCTTACGGTGACTCGCCTGTCCAAGAAGGCGAGGATTCCGTCGTGTCGTGTTGCTGGTGTGCTCAACATGGTGTGCCCGTATGTTGAGGACTTCGGCGAGGACATAGTGTCGGCTGTTGCCGACCATATAAAGAGAACTTATAAGGGTATGAAATTGAGCCTTGCTGATGTGCCATGTTGTTCGCCTTTCGCCAAGGTTATGAGTATGGTGTGCGACAATGTGCAGGAGCGCACAAGTTATCATGTGCCGCTTTCGCTATTTGCCTCGCATGATGAGTATGTGTCGTCGCTACCAAAGAACATCTACAAAAACATACGCAAGGCTTACAATCATCTTAAGACTGATGGCAAGTCGATGCAATTAAGGGTATTCGGCAGACACAATATGCCGTCCGAAGGCTATATGCGCAGCCTGTGGATGCTATATTTAAGGCGCAAGATGGCTTGGCGCAACAGAAAGATAAATGCTGTAGAGTCGTTGAAGATAGAGATTAAGTCAATGTTTGAGACCTACAGCGGATGTGCCGGAGCCAGTTTAAGGTTGCTTGATGCCGCCGAATTATATGTATTGGAGATAGACGGCACCCCGGCTGCTTTCATGATTGTGTACAGACACCACAATCGTCTGCTTATGCCCAAGCTCGCCATCGACACTACTTTCAGCCGCTATTCGCCTGGCATCTTGCTCATTCTTGAGGCTTCAAAGATGTGGATAGACGAGGGAATAGCCGACTTTGACATGTGTCGAGGCGACGAGAGATATAAAAAGGAGATGGGCGGCATCAACGAACCGTTGTGCCGCATTGACAAACGTCTGTAGAAAAGGTATCTCCTTAGTGTTGGTCGAGGTCGTCGTCCTCTATACGTATGCGTCCGTCGTAGGTCATAAGGTCCTCGCGGCGGTATTTGTATAGTGGCGACGCTATCGACTGTGTAGGGTCGTAGTGGTTGGAGCGTATGTCGAAAATGCCGCACATCAGCTCGTATACCAGATCGTTGGTGAAATACTTGTCCTTGTTTGCTACAAGCGCTCCTGCGGTTGCAGAATGTTCCTTTCGGTAATTGTCAGACATATACACCCACATAGGTATACGTACCATCTTGAATCCGAGGAATCGCGGCGAGCGGCGCATGTCGGGGATGCCTCCGTGGTCGGAGAAGTAGACCATCGACTGGAGGTTGAGTCGGCTGTCGGCGTAGTCGAACACGCGGTGGAGTAGGGTGTCGGTGTAGTGTATAGAGTTGCGGTAGCACTCCACGTCGCCGAGGTCGGTACGCAGATTGTGCTTATCGGCATACGATGCTGGGTAGCGGTTCTCGTAGTTGAAGTGCGATCCCTTGAGATGTAGCACCACAAAGTTGTCTTCCTCAGGATTAATCTCGTCGAGGAATGTTAGCAGCGACTCGTCAAACTGTTGTACACCACCTTCCTTCTTAACCCACTTTGCTGTGTCGGCAGTTTGTGCCACGAGTGTCACCGATGTGTCGTTGATGCCTATGTAGCTCTGGTTGCTGTACCATTTAACACGGTATCCGGCTCTGTGTGCTATGTCCACGATGGAGCACGAGTCGCAGAAGGGTTTGTCGTTGTATTGGTTGCGTTCGGTCAGCACTCGTTCGAGAGATGGCACGGTTTGCATTGCGCACGAATATGCGTTGGGGAAGAAGATGAATCCAGAGTTATTGTCATTCTTCTTGTCTGTCTCCCATGGTGTTGTCTGCCATGGCTGTTCGGGTTGGAACGCCGACATATAGTCGCGGCAAGCCGACTCGCCAATTACCATTATAATTGTTTTTCCTTGACGGTTGTCAGTTTTTTCCTCAACATTGTTCTCTACTGTCAGCGACTCAAGTCGTTGCTTCATTCCCGAACGGTATAGCATCACCTCTCGGTTGTAGTTGCGTGTGTCGATGTATAACGTCATAATGCCTGTGCGTACAAACAGACCATGGCGTTTCTTCCATATATATATAGTGAAGTAAGCGAATATGGCAACTGTTAGACATGTTATGGCTGTCTGCATTGTTGGGTTGCCGTCGGTTATGATGTACTCTATGCTGCAGCAGTTGGCGGCTACGCATAGTGCTGTAGTGGCAATAATAGCCACCAGGATAGCAGCCGACTTCCATACAGCGAACGAGCGTACAAATTCCACTGCTTCAGTGAGGTAGGTATTAAGCAGCGGTTGCATACCTGCCTCGTCCACACAAGTGCGGTATATGGCGTAGTATATAGCCTGTGCCATTGGCAGCAGTATGAGCAATGTCTCGATGACACCGAATACAATTCCCGCCACCACTGGGCTTGCAGTAGACAGTACAGCTTGTCCTGCGGTGAGCCATCCGAACAGGTATATGCCAAAAGCAATGTCCATGTGGTTGTCATAGTCGGGCGATGTGGCTCTGTGTGCGAGATGATATACCACATTGTAGGTGACAATCCACAGTGTAGCTGTGAGCAAGGCGGCAACTAATGTGGCTGTGCTTGGTTGCAATAGGCACATCGGGATGATGGCTTGCAACGATGCCAACAAGTAGCGTCTCAACTGCTGTCCGCGTGAGTTGCGTGCAAGTCCTCGGTTAAATTGTCTGAATATGAAGTTGCTTATTGCTGCGAGATAAACGAATATTAGTATTGGCATTGTCGTTGATGTGAATTAATTGTTCCAGATTACAAATCGGGCATGAATGAAACGTCGTGACGCTTTGAATACTTTGTCCAGAATATCTTGCGTTGTTTGAGTATTGTGTCAAGACATTCGTCAGGGTTGAATCCGCGCTCTTGTGCATAGACCTTTGCTATAGCCATGAAGAACTTCTTTTTTCCCCACAGACGGGCGAAATTGGCGCATCCCATTTTCTGCGGCACATTACCGAAATGCATTCGGTTGATGTCTACTACAGAGAAGTGGAAGCTGCCTTTGCTGTCGCGTTGCCACAGAATGTTGCCCGGCGAATAGTCGCGGTGTAACATTCCGGCATTGTGCATGCGTGCCGTGAACTTGGCAAACGCCTCTGCAAGAGGTATGTATAAGTTTTCGTCAGCGTCTAACACCTCGTAAAATCGGTTGGGGTAGGGGCATTGAATACTTATGAAATACGACTCCTTGAGTATTCCCATATATCGGTTTTCGATGTAAGCCACAGCCTCCGGTGTCTCCACACCGGCTTTCAGCAGCAGTGATGGATAGTTGTAAGCTCGTTGTCCTTTGGGTTGACGTATTGCGAGCGAGTAGATGATGGCGTTGAGGAAGTGGGGTTTGTGGTAGCGTTTGACGTTAAGGGATAGTCCGTCGGGGGTAGTGAACACCTTTATAAGGTTGCGTCCGTTGTGTATGGTTTCTCCCTCGTCGGTCATGCGCGACGGCAGCGATTCGATGAAGGAACGCAAATACGAATATTTATCTTGTATTTCTATTTTCTGCATGGTTGTCTTGATGTAGTTATGTAGTGACTTTTTATAGTTTGCTGTATATCTTAGCCACTTGCAGCGCGGTGTCGTTGTTCTCAAACCGCTTTACATATTCTCGGCTACGTTCTATGCGCTGCTTTCGTCCTTCGGCTCCGATGAGGGTCTGATTGATAGCATTGGCAAATGCCGTATCATCGTCGGGCGACGCATACAGACAGTCAGGTCCGCCTGCTTCTTCAAGGCACGAGCCAGTACAAGCCACCACGGGCAGCCCGCTTTGTATAGCCTCTATAATGGGTATGCCGAATCCTTCGTAACGCGAAGGGTATACAAATGTCTCGGCAAGTTGGTATATTGCTTGCAGGTCGTCGTCGCCTATGCCCGACATTATGTGAAGTCGATGGCTGACGCCGAGTTGCTGCGCTGTTTTCTCCACCCTTGTAGTGTACTTTGTGCGTCGTCCCACGATGACGAGGTGTACATCATCTGGCAGCGAAGGCAGTGCCTTGACAGCGAGTATAGCGTTCTTGCGCTCCTCTATGGTGCCCACGTTTAGCACAAATCGCTTAGGCAGTTGCAGCCGTTGTTGTGCCGCCTTAGTCTGTGATGGTGTCAGTGTGTTGGAGAATCGTCCCGAGCAACTTTGATATACCACGTCGATACGGTCGGGTGTCACGCCGCCATATTCCATAATGTCGCGTTTGGTACACTCGCTAATGGCTATGATGCGGTCGGCCTCGCGGCATGTAAGGTGAAACTTGGCTCTATATAAAGCTACGTCTATAGGGTTGTAGTATTCGGGATGACGCAGGAATATAAGGTCGTGTATGGTTACAACGGTCTTGATGCCAGTAGCCTTCACGCCTATGGGCAGCTCTCCAGACAGCCCATGAAAGATGTCTACTTTGTCGCGTTTCAGGTCTTTTACAATGCCCCACGAACGCCACACGGCACGAGCTATGCCACTGTGTGCCTTAGATGGGTATACATAGTGCATGCGCTGTGTCTCAGTCACTTGCGAGCGCAACGTGTCGCGTCCTTTGTCTGGAGCATATAGAAGCATAATACAGTCGGCTGGTAATGTGCGCTGCAGGTCGTTGACAAGTGTTCGTGAGTAATTGCCCAGTCCGGTGTTGTTGCGCACCAGTCGTTTGGCATCGTATGCTATTGTCGTCATTCTATATATCTATTTATTGATATTAAGCACCTTTCCATTTTCTATTTTGTACAATCTGTTGAACTCCTCGTGGGTACGTTTCCAACGGTTGTGGGTCCACAGATAATACTCAGGCTGTCGGCGTATTGTTTGTTCGAGTAGCGCAAAGAATCGGATTGTCAGTTCGTTGTCTGACATCGATTTTGGATCGTCGGTCAGTAGATGGAATGTTACGGTGTAATAGCCTCGTTGTGGTCGTTCCATCTCTGCATAAAACACGGCGTTGTTCATCTTGCGTATGATGCGCTCCGAACCAGTAAAAACTCCCGTGTCATGATTGAGGAAGGGCAGCCACAGATGAATGTTGGTGTAGCGTGGTCCCTGGTCGGCTATATAACCGAATAGCGAGCGCACTCCATCGCGGCGTAGCTTGACAAGTTCGCGCAGAATATCATTCTTTGGAACTACGATGCTCGATGGTTGCGACGAACGTATACGGCGGAATAGCTTGTCTATTGATTGGTTGCGCAAAGGCTTGTATATCAGTCCCATTTTACGATTCTCAGTGAATGCTATGCCAGTACACGATAGCCACTCCCAGTTGCAGTAGTGTCCAAGCAGAGCAGCGCAGTCCTGTCCTGCTTTGAAGTGTTTTTCAATCTGTTCTGCTCCCACCAACTTAAATCGTCTGCGCAGTTGTTTATCGCTTATGCTGAGCAGTTTTATAGTCTCTACAAAGTAGTCGCACAGCCAGTGATAAAACTTGTGTTCGATGCTTTTTATCTCTTCCTTCGTTTTTTCGGGAAACGAAGTTGAGAGATTATAATGCACTATGTCGCGGCGATATCTCACGACATAATACATTATTATATAAGCTATGTCGCTCAGCACATACAGAATACCGAATGGCAAGAGTGACAAAAGGTATATGGGGTAGTACATATTGTTGTTGTTAATTTTACTTCTGCATATCGTGTAGCTTCTTATAGTAGCCTCCAAGCTTTATAAGCTCGTCGTGTGTGCCACGCTCCACAATCTCGCCTTCGTGCATTACGCATATCTCGTCGGCGTTCTTTATGGTAGAGAGGCGGTGGGCGATGGCCACGGTGGTGCGTGTCTTCATCAGACGCTCGAGGGCGTCCTGCACCAGACGCTCGCTCTCGGTGTCGAGGGCAGAGGTAGCCTCGTCGAGAATGAGGATAGGCGGGTTCTTAAGTATGGCACGCGCAATGCTTACACGCTGGCGTTGTCCGCCCGACAGACGGCCGCCTCGGTCGCCTATGTTGGTGTCGTAGCCATGCTCGGTCTGCATAATGAATTCGTGTGCGTTGGCTATGCGTGCAGCCTGCTCCACCTGCTCCTGCGTGGCGTTGTCCACACCGAAGGTTATGTTGTTGCGGAACGAGTCGTTGAAGAGAATAGCCTCCTGGTTGACGTTGCCGATAAGCTGGCGCAGGTCGTGTATGCCCAGGTCCTTGACGTTGATGCCGTCGATAAGCACCTCGCCCTCCTGCACGTCGTAGTAGCGCGGTATGAGGTCGACGAGTGTCGACTTGCCCGAGCCGCTCTGTCCAACGAGAGCCACGGTCTTGCCCTTCTCTATAACGAGGTTCACGTCCTTAAGCACCCACTGCTCGCCGTAGCGGAACGACACGTGGCGGAACTCTATCTGATGCTCAAACGAAGCTATATGCTTGGGATGGGCAGGCTCCTTGATAGTGTTCACAGCCTTCAGAATCTTGTCTACACGCTCCATTGAGGCGAGGCCCTTGGGTATGTTGTAGCCTGCCTTTGAGAAGTCCTTAAGCGGATTGATGATAGAGTAGAGCATAACGAGATAGTAGATAAATGTCGGACCCGACAGTATCTGCTGGTCGAGCACGAGTATACCGCCTACCCAAAGCACAATGATGATGAGCACCGTACCAAGAAACTCGCTCATAGGGTGTGCCATCTGCTGTCGTATGTTGACACGCTGCACAGATGTGCGGTAGTTGTTGTTGATGTTGCTGAAGCGCTTGTTCATCTTGTCCTCGGCACAGAAAGCCTTGATAATACGCAGTCCGCCGAGAGTTTCCTCCACCTGCGACATCGTGTCGCTCCATAACGACTGCGCCTCAATCGACTTGCGCTTGAGCTTTCTGCCCACAAATCCCATGAACCAACCGAATATCGGCACAAAGATTAGGGTGAAGAGCGTAAGCTGCCACGAGATGAAGAGTAGGGCAGTGAAGTAGGATATGATGAGTATAGGGTTCTTGAAGAGCATGTCCAACGACGACATTATGCTGCTCTCAATCTCGCCTACGTCGCCCGTCATACGTGCAATGATGTCGCCCTTGCGCTCATCGGAGAAGAAGCCGAGAGGCAGGGATGTTATCTTCTGGTAGAGCTGGTTGCGTATGTCGCGCACCACACCAGTGCGTATAGGTATGATGGTGGCAGACGAGAGGAAGTAGGCTCCCGTCTTGAGGAATGTGGCAAAGGCGAGGAAGAGGCCTATGAGCAACAGCGTGGTGGTAGCTCCAACGTTGCCGATGAGCTGCGTTACGTAGTAGTCGGCATTGTTGGCAAGCACCTCCTTGAGGTTGTTGAGGCTCCACGGCATAAGCTGTGTGGCTGTACCTGTGCCCTCCGTGCGGAACAATATCTGCAGGATAGGGATGAGGGCGGCAAACGAGAAGATGTTGAGTACAGCCGACAGGATGTTGAACACAATCGTCAGGGCAAGGTACTTCTTGTATGGCGGTATGAAGCGCCGCAGTATCTGGAGAAATTCTTTCATTTGTTTTAATTTACGTTAGAGCCGTGTTTTACTCGATGCATTCTCCCAACAGCGTAGCCGATGTAGAGCCAGTGATCTTCACCATTACACGGTCGCCGATGTGGTGTCCGTTCTTGTCGAACACAACAGCCTTGTTCTGCTCGGTTCGTCCCATAAGCTGTTCGCGTGAACGCTTAGAGAATCCCTCAACCAATACCTCGAATGTCTTGCCCACATCCTTGCTGTTCTGTTCGGCAGAAACCTCTGTCTGGAGCTTGATAAGCTCGTTGAGGCGCTCTATCTTAGTCTCCTCCGGCACGTTGTCGGGCAAGTGCTTGGCAGCGTAGGTGCCGGGGCGCTCGCTGTACTTGAACATAAAGGCAGAGTCGAACATACACTCGCGCACAAGCGAGAGGGTCTCGGCATGATCCTCCGGTGTCTCGTCGTGGTAGCCTACAAAGATGTCGGTGGTCAAGCCGCAGCCTGGTATGATGCGTCGTATTGCCTCCACGCGCTCAAGATACTGCTCTCTGGTGTACTTGCGGTTCATCAGCTTCAGTATCTTTGTCGAGCCGCTCTGTGCCGGGAAGTGGATGTGCTTGCAGAGGTTAGGCTCCTCGGCAACGGCGTATAGTATGTCGTCGGTCATATCCTCGGGGTTGGATGTGGTGAAGCGCACACGCATATCAGGCACACTCTGTGCCACCTTGCGCAGCAGTTCGGCAAAGGAGCATCCGCCCTCGATGCGCTTTCCGGCAGGAGTAAGGCCGTAGCTGTTGACGTTCTGTCCAAGCAGCGTTACCTCCTTAAATCCACGGTCGTGCAGATCCTTTACCTCGCGCAGTATGCTCTCCACGTCGCGCGAGCGCTCGCGTCCACGTGTGTAGGGCACGATGCAGTAGTGGCAGAAGTTGTTGCAGCCACGCATTATGCTTACAAAGCCGCTTACACGGTTGGCGCCGATGCGCTGCGGTACGATGTCGCGGTAGGTCTCGGTGGTAGACAGCTCTATGTTGCAGGCGTTCTGTCCGTTCTCGCACTGCGCTATCATATCGGGCAGATTGAGGTAAGAGTCGGGACCGCACACGAGGTTGGCGTGGTGGTTGTTAATCAAGTCCTCGCGCACACGCTCTGCCATGCAGCCCAGCACACCGAGGATGAGCTGTCTGCCCTTCTTCTGTTCGGCGTGCAGTGTCTCCAGACGATTGTATATCTTGTTCTCCGCATTCTCACGAATGGAGCAAGTGTTGAGGAATATAGCCTCGGCATCATCCTCGTTGTCGCACAGTTCGTAGCCTGCCATCTGCATGATGGAAGCCACTACTTCAGAGTCGGCCACGTTCATCTGGCAGCCGTATGTCTCGATAAAAAGTTTCTTCATTTATATAATTATGTAAGTTTCAAGTGGATACACGTCTGTGTGATTAAAGTGCAAAGTTACGAAAAAATGGATAAACGAGTGGTATAACTTGGTATAAAGATTTATAAGACGGCTTGTTTTAAGGCTCGTCTGGTATATGGAGTGACGCAAACTTAACGAACGGCACAACCTTGATGTTGTATCCGTCCTTGCTTATCACCCTCTCGTCGTTGTTGGTAATGATTATGAGGTTGTCGCATTTTAGCTCTTCGGCACATTCGACAATGCTTGTAACTTCTCGTTTCTCGGTTTTTGGCGAAGTCATATCGTAGCACACCCGGATAAGTTGGTGTATGTGGGCGCCGTTACGGGTTACGAAGTCTACCTCTCGGTCGTTGCGCGAGCGATAGTAGAACAACGATGTCTCAACTTTATATCCCTGGCGTAGCAGTTCTACAAATACCTCGTTCTCCAACAAGCGTCCAAGATTCTCGCTTATATTGAAAGCTCTGGACGTTACAAATCCATTGTCGATGACATACACCTTGGTTGCAGCCTTCTTCATAAGCTTAAGCTTGTTGTTGAAACGTGGCAAGTAATAGAACAAGTAAGGCTCGTGCAGATAGTCCATAAACTTGCGCGTTGTGGTTACGCTCGTCATCGACAGCTCATTGGTTATGTCGTTGGCCGAAAGCGGGTTGCAAAAGTTGGACAACAGATAAAGGGCAAGGTTGTTAAGGTCGGTTATGTTGCGTATATTGTGGCGTTTGGCTACGTCTTTCCATATTATCGAGTCGAACAATGTAGATAGATAACTGCGTGTGATGCTGCGCATATCAATAGTTTCTGGATAACCGCCATTGCGCAGGTAGTCGTCGGCAATTACGGTAGCCTCGGCGCATAGAGCGTCGTTGTTGCCATTTGTGTCAAAACCTTTCCACTGCATTGTTTCCGAAAGACTGAACGGCAACATTTCCACTTGCAGGTATCTGCCGGTAAGCACCGTAGCCATCTCGCTGCTTAGCATCTTGGCATTGCTGCCAGTGACGACGAGATTCTTGCCACGGCGATATAGCTTTGATACCCACACGTCCCAGTCGTTCAAGTTCTGCACCTCGTCCAGCAATAAGAATTCGTAGTCGGGGTACACTTCGTCGAGAGTGTGCATTACAAGTTCCTCATTCCACCCCGACAGCAGAAGATTGTCGTCAAAGTTGAGGTAAGCAAAGTTACGTCCTTGCAACATCTGCAGGGCGTATGTGGATTTGCCCACACGTCGAGGTCCGGTGATAAGCTTTATCATCGGATTGGCAAGAAGTACAGACGTGTCTGTATTAGTCTTGCGTACGAGATAAGGACGTGCCAATAGTTCGTCGCGTTCCTTGCGCTGATTCAGTATGATAGTATTCATATTAGCTCATTGTATTTGCTCGTTAATACTGGCAAATATACAGCTTTTTATCCAATAAACACGCTGTACTGGATAAAAAAGCCGGTTTTTATCCAATAGGATGTGGCTTATTGGATAAAAACCGGCAAATCATGCCTAACCTTTGGCGATGCTTTTCTGTACCGTTATCTCACCATTATATCTGACTTTCATTATTCGTTCGAGCAAGTTGCCATAGGCATCGTTAGTGACAGATTCATAATTGGCAAGCACATTTGTTTTGTTGCCGGATTCACGATAAGTTTCCTCTTTAAGGATAGAGTAACTGTCGTAAGGATTTATCTCGCGCCATTCGGTTCTTGTTTTAACCGTAAGGAAAATAGGGTCTTTTGTTTCTTCAATAGCTGTATAGTCGTTCTCTCCAGGTCCGTATTCTACGCTTATATTGCCATATTCTCTGTCGCCGTAAAACATTTTGGCACTCAAAATACGGTTTGCGCCTTGGTATAGTTCAAGGCCGTTAAGGATTTGGTTGTCGCAACTCTTCCACACTATATTCGTGTAGGTAATGATATCAGCCAATTCTGCCTCGCCAGTTTCATATATTTCACGGTATTCATATACTTTGATTTGCGATGGTTTGCCGTCTTCGCCATAAGAGATAAAGTCTTTTTCGCGTGTAATATACTCTCCCTTTTGGTTGACACGATACTTCATAACTTCAGTAACACGTCCTTTTTCATCGCGAGTGACATCATTCTTGCTTGAACCATAATCCTTCGTCCATACTCCATCGGTCATAGTATAGAATGTGGCGGAAGTGATAAAGTCGGGTACCACTTCGTCGTAAGTATACTCATATTTACTTAATTCTTTGAAATTTTCATTGTCGTTGCTACCTGTGGTCAAACCAGTAAGATACTTGCCAGAAGTGTTGTGGGTACATACAAAATAGGTATAGCGTGGCTCTGATGACTCTGGTGTCCATTTCAGATTTTCGGTTATATATGTGTGTTTTTTATTTTTAACCTCTCATTCTATCACTTTTTAGTCTACACAGCGTTGTACGGTGTTGATATATAGGTAGATACGTGAGTGTTAGGTGGCGGTATGGGATGGCGATCTATCACTGAGCTGTCACTAAAGTATCACTCACAAAGATGTGAATCTTTTGTTGTACAATAGCACATTTTAGTGTTCGATATTTTGTGAATATCGATAAAAAGAATTAACTTTGCCATATGAACATTGAGTTTGACAAGGAATATCTGCAAGACTTATATTTCAAAGGTAAAACAAGTGACAAGAAGCATCGGTATCAACCAGAGGTAGTGCGTAGTTATCAAAAAGCAGTAATTGCGCTTGCCAATGCAAAATGTATAGAGGATTTATTTGTATTTAGGTCATTAAACTATGAAGTTCTTGTTGGCAACAAAAAAGGTATATCTTCTGTTAGGTGCGGTAAACAGTATCGTTTGGAATTTATAGTCAAAGATAATATGGATGACATTACAATAAAGGTATGCCGTCTATTAGATATTAGTAATCATTACAAGTAACAAGTAAATAGTATGGAAAATATAAAGACTTATAATATAAGCGATTTGGTGCCTTCGTCTCCAGTACATCCAGGCGAGATAGTAAAGGATGAGCTTGAGGCACGTGGAATATCTCAGCGTAAGTTTGCCTTGATAATAGGCTGTTCTTACACCGTATTCAATGAGATTCTTAATTGTAAGCGTCCCATAACCACCGATTATGCTTTGCGCATTGAAGCTGCTCTTGGCATTAAGGCTTATATGCTCATAAATATGCAGAGCGAGTATAACCTTCAGACTGCAAGACAAGACTCTCATTTGTCTACAATATTGAGCAAAATACGTTCGGCGGCTGCGGTGTTGTGATACTTTAGTGATGGATATGTGATAGGTGGCACGGGGATGCCGCCACCTAACACTTTTGCTTTTTGTTGATAACCAATGCGTTATGCGGATATAAGCCCTAAATTGTGATAGAATGACGGGTTGCGAAAATAAAACATTTATATAGGAGGTACGGCAAATGTACCTCCTGATGTTACAAAGGCTTTGTAATGCTCCAACTAAGGCTTGATGACCGACCAAGGAAGGCTTACTGACTGACCAATTAAGCCTTGATGACCGACCAAGGAAGCCTTAGTTGGCAGCCAAGTAAGCCTTACTTACTTGGCTGCCTTCTTCATTTCGAGCTTGTACAAGTCGCCACGGCGGTCGCGCAGGTTGCGCACGGCACCGTATGTATGCAGCTCGTCGAGCAGCGAGAGGTCGACATCCGACACGAGAATCATCTCGGTGTTGGGCGTAGCCTCGGCTCGCTTGCCGTCGTTGGGGAAGGCAAAGTCGCACGGGGTGAACACTGCCGACTGGGCATACTGTATGTCCATATTGTGTACACGCGGCAGGTTGCCAACGCTTCCGGCTATCGCCACGTAGCACTCGTTCTCTATGGCACGTGCCTGGGCGCACACACGCACACGCGAGTAGGCATTCTGTGTGTCGGTCATGAAGGGTACAAACAGTATCTTCATGCCGTCTTCTGCCATGAGGCGCGACAGCTCCGGGAACTCTACGTCGTAGCAGATGACGATGCCTATCTTGCCACAGTCGGTGTCGAAGGTCTGTATGCGCGATCCGCCCGACAAGCCCCAGCACTTCTGCTCGTCTGGTGTTACGTGTATCTTCTCGTACATATCCACCGTTCCGTCGCGTCGGCAGAGGAATCCCACGTTGTACAACGAGTTGTCTTCCTTAAGATACGGCATCGAGCCGGTGATGATGTTGATGTTGTAGGAGATGGCAAGCTCGCGGAAGCGGTCGCGTATAAGCTCGGTATACTGTGCCATGGCGCGTATCGACTGTGCCTCGCCCATATCGTTGAACTTAGCCATGAGCGGCGCGTTGAAGTACTCGGGAAAGAGGATGAAGTCGCTCTTGTAGTCGCTCACCGAGTCGACGAAGAACTCTACCTGCTCGAAGAGGTCGTCCAGCGAGCTGTAAGGGCGCATCTGCCACTGCACCAGACCTATGCGCACGGTGTGGCGCTTGTCCACATACGAGTCGGTAGGCGGCTGATAGTAGATGTTGTCCCACTGCAGCAGTGTGGCGCAATGCTTCGACTCCTCGTCGTTGGGCAGATAGTTGCGCATAACGCGGCGCACGTGGAAGTCGTTTGACAGCTGGAAGGTGAGCACGGGGTCGTATATTTCGCGAGAGCGCACACGCTCGATGTACTCCTTTGGACGCATCTTGTCGGCATACTTGTGATAGTTTGGTATGCGTCCGCCAAACATGATGGCCTTAAGGTTGAGCTTCTCGCACAGCTCCTTGCGATACTCGTACATGCGTCGTGCCAGGCGCAGTCCGCGGTAGTCGGGATGTATAAACACCTCGATGCCGTATAGTATGTTGCCATTGGCGTTGTGTGTGTTAAAGGTCTCGTTGCCCGTAACCTGCGCGTAGGTGTGGTCGCCCTTAACCATGTTGTAGTCGACGATGATGGAGAGGGCACAGCCCACAATCTTTTCGTCTACTATTATAACCACCTGTCCTTCAGGGAAGATGGTTATAAGTTTCTTGATTTGTGCCTTTGTCCAGAACACATCCTCGTCGCCGTAGATGCGCTTGAACGAACGCGCGAGCTGGTCGTAGTCGTCCATCTGGAGGTTGCGCAGCTCTACTTTGCTGATGTTGTGAGATTCCATAGCTATTCTGAAAATTTATCTATAAACTGCTTTGCCACTTCCCATATCACCATTCCCGCCGTAACGCTGACGTTGAGCGAGTGCTTGGTGCCAAACTGGGGTATCTCCAGGCAGCCGTCCGACATGTCGACTACCTCCTGGTGTACACCCTTTACCTCGTTGCCCAGCACCACGGCGTAGCGCTTGTCGGTGTCGAGCTGTAGGTTTTGCAGCTTGGTTGAGCCTTCCACCTGCTCGATGCTGTACACCATGACGCCCTCGTTGTGCAGCGCCTGTACGGCTTCGGTGGCTGTATGGAAGTAGCGCCAGGCTACCGAGTCCTCGCCGCCAAGCGCTGTCTTGTGTATCTCGGGGTGTGGGGGTGTGGCTGTGATGCCGCACAGGTAGACAGCCTCCACACGGAAGGCGTCGCTCGAGCGGAACACCGAGCCTACATTATATAATGAGCGCACGTCGTCGAGCACGACGGTAAGGGGCAGCTTCTTTGCCTCGTGAAACTCGTCGAGCGAGAGTCGCTGCATCTCTATTGTACGTAGTTTTCGCATATAGTGTCGTTGTATTGAACGTTTAATTGACGTTAATTATATTGTATAATTGACGTTAATACTGTTTTACTCTGCATTGATAACGAAGTTCATAACGTTTGCAGGCGGTCGCTTGGCAGCCAGCTCGCCCTTCATAAAGTCCATATAAGGCTTGACGTGCTCGAAGAACTGGCGGTAGCCACGGCACAGATAGTTGAGTCCGGGGTTGCCGTACTTGTCGCGCACAAAGCGGTTCTTAGGACATTCGCCGTGGCAGGCAAACTGCCATTGGCACTCGCGGCACTGCTGCGGCAGGCAGTCGTGCTTCAGTCGTGCAAACTTCTTTTGCTTCTCGCCGTACATCATCTCGGTTATGGTCTTGTTCTGGATATTGCCAAGCAGGTGCTCGGGGTATACAAAGTGGTCGCACGAGTAGACGTCGCCGTTGAACTCCATCACTCCGGCATGGCCGCACTCCTTGGCAAGGGTGCACAATCCGGGCTGCACGCCCACCCAGTTGGCAAGTGTGGCGTCGAATATCTGTATGTAGTAGTTGCCCACATCGTTGCGCACCCACTCGTCGAAGATGGTGCACAGGAAGTTGCCCCACTGCTCTGGCGTTACCGAGAAGTCGATAAGCTCGCCTCCCTCCTCCATGCCCGGTGCCAGCGAGAGGCCGTCGTTGCGGATAACCTTGCGCTCCACGATAGGCGTAAACTGTATGTAGTGGCAGCCTATCTCCTTGAAGAAGTGGTAGAAGTCGAGTGGATATTCGGCGTTAAAGTCGTTCACCACGGCAAGCGCGTTCCACTCTACGCCGTGCTTGTTGAGCAAGCGTATGCCCTGCATCACCTTATGGAAGGTGGGTTTGCCGGTAGCCGTGCGGCGATATTCGTCGTGAAACTCCTGCGGTCCGTCTATGGACACACCCACGAGGAAGTTGTTCTCGCGGAAGAACTGGCACCACTCGTCGGTCAGGAGTGTGGCGTTGGTCTGTATAGAGTTGTCTATGCGTCGGCCTCCTGCGTATCGGCGTTGCAGCTCAAGGGCTCGGCGGTAGAAGGATATGGGGCGCATGAGGGTCTCGCCGCCGTGCCAGCAAAAGAGCACGTCGGGTGTAGTTTGCGATTCAATATATTCTTTAATGAATTTTTCAAGCATTTGGTCGGATATAACGTGGCTCTTCTGCTCTTGGTACAGATTGTTCTTCTCAAGATAGTAGCAGTACTTGCAACGCAGGTTGCAAAGCGAGCCGGCAGGCTTGAGCATCACGTATAGCGGACGTGCAAATGGATTTATTGTTGACATATATATATTAATGTATAGATGATATGGCAAAGGTAACACTAAAAATTGAATCTCCCAACTGATAGGTGTCATATTAGCAACAAGTCAACATAAATAAGATAAAATGACTTGTTTTATATCAATTATGTAAGAAATAATATTCTTTATTTCCTATTAGTTGTTCGAAAAGAGAAATATATTATTCGGTTTCAGTTATCCTCTCAGACCACATTGCTTTCGTAACTAAGGTTGGTTTCCTCGGCTATCAGCACAGAGACGACAATGGTTACAAGGTTAAGCGAATCGGCTTCAAGCTCGATGGCACTGACATCCAGTTTGGTCTGAACTACAAGTTCTAAGCCAATAGAACCATAAAGATATATTAAAGGCTCTCAGGGAATGTTCCTTGAGAGCCTTTTTGGGTTCGTGTAATGAACGTATAATATTTATGTTCGTGTAATTAGCTTGCACAGCTGTCTCATACCTTCGCTCGCTCCGCACTGCAGGTGCGTAAACTTCTCTCTGCCTACACCCAACGAGGGTTCGGGGTCGATGAGATATACTGGCACTGAGGGGCGCACGTAGTGGATTAGACCGGCGGCGGGATAGACGTTGAGCGACGTGCCTATGATGACGAAGATGTCTGCCTCCTGCGCTTGCTCGGCAGCCACGCTAATCATTGGCACCGACTCGCCGAAGAACACGATGAACGGACGCTCCAACGAGCCGTCGCCAGCGAGTGTCCCTGGCTTTACCTCGCAGTTGTCCTCGGTAAGCTCGCGCTGGTAGCGAGGGTCGTCGGGGTTGCGCGATGAACACACCTTGGTAAGTTCGCCATGCAGATGTATCACGTTGGTAGAGCCTGCCTTCTCGTGCAGGTTGTCGACGTTCTGCGTTACGACCGTAACCTTATACTCCTTCTCAAGCTCGTGTATAAGGCGGTGTCCCTCGTTGGGTTGAGCCTTATAGAGCTTGTGGCGAAGCATATTGTAGAAGTTGGTAACGAGTGTTGGGTCCTTAAGCCAGCCCTCGTGCGATGCCACTTGGTCTACGGGATAGTTCTCCCACAGTCCGTCGTTGCCACGAAATGTCTTGAACCCCGACTCTACGGACATGCCGGCGCCGGTTAGAAATACGATGTGTTTCATATCTTAATTACTGCTTCTTCAATGTAAGCACAGTCTTGCCCCTGCTGTTGGTAAGGTTTACCAGTCCGTTGCCCCCGTTCTTATAAGCCTTAACCTTGCGCAAGGCGTCAAGTATCTGCTGCTCGTACTCCATATTGGCGCATAGCATCAGCGTAGAGCCAATCTCGGAGAAGTCGATGGTTTGCTTGTCTTTATTTACACGGGCGGTGCCCATAATAGAGTTGCATCCGGCACAGCCGAACACGTTGTTCTTTGCAGTCTCGAAGCAGAGTGTAGGCCTTACTAAGCCTTTCTAAGCCTCTTTAAGCCTTTCTAAGCCTCTTTAAGCCTTGGAGAAACTCCTAAGTGAATAATTCTTAATTGCGGCGCAGCCGCAACCAACTCCTAATTCAAAACTCAAAATTCCTAATTCTTACTTCAGTTTCCAGGTTGCACCATCCTTAGTGTCCTTCACCTCGAAGCCAAGCTCAGCCAGCTCGTCGCGTATGCGGTCGCTGGTAGCCCAGTCCTTGGCAGCCTTAGCCTTAGAGCGGAGGTCGAGCACCATATCCACTACCTTGCCAAAAGCCTCCTCGCGGTGAGAAGACGAGCCGGCGTTGTCGGGACGCAGACCGAGGAGATCGAAGGCGAAGAGACGCATGGTGTCTGCCAACTCGTTGAGGTCGGCCTCAGAGATGGTTGCCTTGTGGTCGACAAGCTTGTTCACTACCGAGCACGCCTCAAACAGATGGGCGATGACAAGCGGTGTGGCAAAGTCGTCGTTCATGGCGTCGTAGCACTTCTGGCGCAATTCGCTTACCACCTTCTTGGTGTCGGCGTCGCTCTCGGCAGAGGCTGCGATGCGGTCGAGGTCGGCAATGCCGTTCATCAATTTCTCCAGTCCCTTCTGCGAAGCCTGCAATGCCTCGTTAGAGAAGTCGACTGTTCCACGATAGTGGGCAGACAGTATGAAGAAGCGGATAGTCATTGGCGAGTAGGGTTGCTCGAGGTTCTTGTTGTTGCCAGTGAAGAACTCTTCAAGGGTGATAAAGTTGCCCAGCGACTTGCCCATCTTCTGTCCGTTGATGGTAATCATATTGTTGTGCATCCAGTAGTGCACCATCTGGTCGCCCTGCGAAGCCACAGCCTGTGCTATCTCGCACTCGTGATGCGGGAAGACGAGGTCCATTCCGCCACCGTGTATGTCGAAGTGGGCACCGAGATACTTGCGTCCCATGGCGGTGCACTCGCAGTGCCAGCCCGGGAATCCGTCGCTCCAGGGACTTGGCCAGCGCATGATGTGCTCGGGCGAAGCCTTCTTCCAGAGGGCAAAGTCGGCTTGGTTGCGCTTCTCGCCCACACCGTCAAGAGCACGCGATGCGTCCTTAACGTCGTCGAGATTGCGTCCAGAGAGTATGCCGTAGTGGTACTTCTCGTTGTACTTCTTAACGTCGAAGTAGATAGAGCCGTTGCTCTCGTAGGCAAATCCGTTGTCCAATATCTGCTGTACAAGCTGCTCCTGCTCGATGATATGGCCCGTAGCGTGCGGCTCGATGCTTGGCGGCAGAACGTTGAGTGCCTCCATAGCGGCGTGGTAGCGGTTGGTATAGAACTGTGCTATCTCCATAGGCTCGAGCTGCTCAAGGCGAGCCTTCTTCTCTATCTTGTCGTCGCCCTCGTCGGCATCGTGCTCCAAGTGGCCCACGTCTGTAATGTTGCGCACATAGCGCACCTTGTAGCCGAGGTGCTTGAGGTAGCGGAAGAGGATGTCGAAGGTAATGGCTGGACGGGCGTGTCCGAGGTGCGGATCGCCATAGACGGTAGGTCCACAGACGTACATGCCTACGTTAGGGGCATGCAGCGGTTTGAACACTTCCTTTCTACGCGACAGCGTATTGTAAATCCAAAGTACTTGTTCCATAATGTGTATATTGTTATTATTTTGTTATTCTACTGCAAATTTAGCAAATATAATTGAATTATAGGTGCTTATTGGCAGATTTCGGCAAAATCGTCTACAACCATATCTGCCCCTGCCTCTATAAGGCTCTCTCTTGACCCATTGCCGTAGGTAACGCCGATGGTGGCGCATCCGGCATTGCGGCCCATAAGGATATCGAAGTGGGTGTCGCCTATAACCACTGCATCCTCGGCTTTCATGCTGTAGTGTTTGAGCGTCTTTATTACGGGTTCGGCATCAGGCTTGGCATGCTTAACGTCCTCGGCAGCGATGACGAAGGTAATGATGTCGTCGAGATGAAATCCCTTTATAAAGTCGACCACCGACTTGTAGCCACGGCTTGTGGCAATGCTAAGCGTGCAACCTTGGTTGTACAGCTGTCGCAGGGTGTCGGCAACGTGCGGAAACATAGGCACGCCAATCTCGGCATTGACATCCTCGAAGATGCGGCGGTAGGTGGCTGTGCACAATGCCGCCTTCTCCTCGTCCATAGGTTCGAGTACGTGGAAAGCCTTAAGCAGCGGCAAGCCGATGGTGGCGGCTATCTCGTCGTTGGTGTGCTGCGGCAGGTGCATGGCGTCGAGCGTGCGGTGAAACGTGTTGAGTATAACGGGACGTGTGTCGGCAATGGTGCCGTCGAAGTCGAGAATTATTAGCTTTTTCATAAAAAGTTCAGTTTAAAAACAAGCCCATTGTCTCATTATATACGTAAACAAAATTAACGTCCATTAGACGATATAGACATTAACGATTATTACACGTGTAATGAACGTTAATGCTATTCTCGTGTAATGGACATTAATCTGATTATCGTCTAATGGGCGTTAATTCTGTTTGAGGGCATCTTTATTTCTTTCTATCCTCCTCAATGAAGCGCAGCAGATGCTCCACTGCCTCGCTTTCGGGGATAGCCTTTTCTACGCATACCTTCTGTTTGTAAAGCGAAATCTTGCCAGGTCCGGCTCCAACGTATCCGTAGTCGGCATCAGCCATCTCGCCGGGTCCGTTCACTATACAACCCATAATGCCAATCTTCAAGCCCTTCATATGCGCCGTAGCAGCCTTTATCTTGGCTATTGTAGAGCGCAGGTCGTAGAGGGTGCGGCCGCATCCGGGGCAAGAGATGTACTCGGTCTTGGATGTACGCAGACGCGCAGCTTGCAGAATGGCAAACGATGTGTCGGCAATGTCGCGCACCGTGATGTCGCCATCGTTCATAAGCCAGATGCCATCGGTCAGTCCGTCAATCATCAGCGCACCCATATCGGCTGCAGCCTCAAGCTGGAAGTCGGCTTTCTGCTCAGCCTTATGACGGTACATCTGGGCAAAGACAACGGGGTTGAACAGCCCGTTAGTCCATAGCTCGTGGGTCAAGGCACGCTGTTCGCCAAGACGGTTCTGCTGGTTGCTAACGGCTACCACCACCACTTCGGGGTGAGCCTTAAGGCAAGCAAGATACTCCTCAGACGGAGCACCGAGCTGTAGCACGAGAAACTTTACCTCTGCCTTGACACCCGATATAAACGGGGTGGCATTGTACGGGAAGATAGGGTAGGTGGCCTTCTCGCCGGTGTAGGCATTGAAGTCGACTATATACTTCTGTCCTTCCACACGCTGTTCGGGCAACTTAGAGCCGCAGTAGATGTAGTCGGGGGTCATGTCGGGGTTGAAGCAGGCAGCCTGTGCAGTCTCGCCATTAGGCAAAGAGGCTATAACAACCGGTGTGTTGGAACCGCCAATGCCACCTGCTGCACGTGTCTTGCGGCGCTCCGGGCGCACCCAGTCGAAGTCGGCAGCCTCGGTAGCTGGCACCATAGTGTGTCCGGCACGTTTCGTGATATAGTCTACAAGATGACGTGCCACCGGTATTTCAGCCTCAGGCTCCTCGCTCAAGCTCACACGGATAGTGTCGCCAATGCCGTCGGCGAGCAACGCTCCGATGCCCACAGCACTCTTGATGCGGCCGTCTTCTCCCTCGCCAGCCTCTGTAACACCGAGGTGCAGAGGATAGTGCATATCAGCCTTGTCCATCTCCGAAACGAGCAGACGCACTGTGCGCACCATGATGACGGTGTTGGAAGCCTTGATAGAGATAACCACATTGTCGAACGCTTGCTTCTTGCAGATGCGCAAAAACTCCATACAGCTCTCCACAATGCCTTCCGGAGTGTCGCCATAGCGCGACATGATGCGGTCGGACAGCGAGCCGTGGTTTACGCCAATGCGTATGGCGGTGTGGTGCTCCTTGCATATATTGAGAAATGGAACGAAGCGCTCCTCAAGCTTCTTGAGCTCTTCGGCATACTCGGCGTCGGTATATTCAATCTTCTTGAACACACGGGCAGGGTCGACATAGTTGCCCGGATTGACACGCACCTTCTCGGCATAGAGAGCCGCAACGTCTGCCACATTGGCGTTGAAGTGTACGTCTGCCACAAGCGGAGTGTTGAAGCCGTCGGCACGAAGCTGTGCGTTGATGTTCTTAAGATTCTCGGCTTCGCGTCGTCCCTGGGTCGTAAGGCGCACCAGTTCGCCGCCAGCCTTGATGATGCGTTCGGCCTGTTCCACACACGCAGCGGTGTCGTTGGTGTTGGTAGTGGTCATCGACTGAACACGTATTGGGGCGTCGCCGCCAAGCTGTATGGTTCCTACCTGAACGGCAGAAGCAGCGCGGCGGCGATAATTAAATAGGTCTATCATTTAGTTGGTTTTGAAGTCGTACTTTATTTCGGCAAGGTCGCGGTTGGCCTTCTCTATCTTTGCGCCCAAGCTTGCCTTGTAATCTTCCATCTTCTTAGCCACTTCGGGGTCGCAGAGCGAAATCATCTCGCAGGCAAGGATGGCAGCGTTCATGGCACCATTGACACCCACTGTGGCGATAGGTATACCTGGAGGCATCTGTATGATAGAGAGCATGGCGTCCAGACCATCGAGCATACCCTTGATAGGCACACCGATAACGGGCAGCGGTGTGTTGGCAGCGATAACGCCAGGCAGTGCGGCAGCCATACCAGCGGCAGCGATGATAACCTTGATGCCACGATCTTTAGCGTTCTTGGCAAAGTTTTCTACAGCGGCTGGTGTACGGTGAGCCGAGAGTGCGTTCACTTCAAAAGGAATATGCATGTCGTTCAAGAAGTTGCATGCCTTTTCCATAACGGGCAGGTCGGATGTGCTGCCCATGATGATGCTGATTAATGGAGACATAATGAAAATTGATTTATTATTTTTTTATACGAGTTTCTACAACCCTAATATCACCCCATACGCCACTACCAATCCCAGTAGAAATCCGTAGCACACTTGCCTGAGCGAGTGTTGGCGCAGAATCATACGGCTTGTGCCCACCATACCGGCGAGTATCAGCACAAGGCAGAGCCAGCCTATGGGGTTGAAGCCAAATATCACGGCAAAGGCTTGCAGTGCTCCCATAACACCGCCAATGGCAGCCGTATGGGTAGATATCTTCCACCAGACGTTGATGAGGGCGCATAGAATCTGGATGATTAGAGCAGCCATAAGGATGTTGCTCATGAAGTGGGGTATATTGAATCGGTGCATAACATAGTAGCACACGAAGTAGCTGACGATAGACAGCAGGTAAGGCACGACGCGCCTCTCCTTCTTGCCAAGCTCTATCAGTGTCCAGCCGTGGTAGTTGCGGTAGAAGTGGATGAGCAGGGTGGGAATGAGGATAGTGAACAAATAGACAAGCGTGAGCACCGTGAGCTTGTATGCCCACGGCATCAGACTGAGATAGCTGAACGTGAAGAGAGCTATCAAACCCACGAGCGACAGATAGAACGGCGTAAACACCATACTAAGCACCCGGGCTGCCAAGATTATATTTTTTTCTTTCATATATTGTCTGACAATTCCTAACTCTTAACTCTTAATTCCTAATTCCTAACTCTTCCTAAGTCTTGCCACTGGCAATCCCAACTGTTCGCGATACTTAGCCACAGTTCGTCTTGCTATAGGATAGCCCAACTTGGCGAGCGCCTTTGTAAGGGCATCGTCGCTCATAGGCTTCTTCTTGTCCTCCTTGCCAATGAGGTCTTTCAGTGCGAGCTTAATCTTGCGTGTCGACAGTTCCTCGCCTTCGCCGGTGGTATAGCCGTCGGAGAAGAAGAAGCGCAGGGGGAAAGTACCCCAGTTGGTTTGTGCATACTTTATGTTGCTTACACGCGATATGGTAGAGATGTCAAGCCCTGTCTTGTCGGCAATGTTCTTCAGAATCATCGGCTTGAGGTCGGCCTCGTCGCCGTCGAGGAAGAAACGTTTCTGCCAGTCGATTATCGCCTGCATCGTGATGGTAAGCGTGCGGCGTCTAACCTTTATAGCCTCGATATATCCGCGTGCTCGTTCCACCTTCTCCTTGGCATAAAGCAGAGCCTCCTTCTCTCGTTTAGACATAGAAGCCTTGTTGTTTTTGTAAGCCTCCATCATCTCGGCAAAGGACGGCGACACCTTAAGTTCGGGTATATTGCCGCCGTTGAGTGTGAAGGTAACGTTGCCGTTGTCGTCGGTGTCGACGATGAAGTCGGGTGTTATCTGTTGTATGTTGCGTCCTTCGGTCTCGCCGAGCGACGAGCCAGGCTTTGGGTTGAGGCGTCGCAGCTCGTTGTATACACGCTCGGTAGTGTCGGCATCCACACCAAGGGCAGAGCGTATCTTGTCGAAGTGCTTCTTTGTAAACTCGTCGAAGCATGAGGTTATAACCTTATGCATCAATGGTTTGAGGGCGTCGTTGGGTCGTCGCTCAATCTGAAGCAGCAAACACTCTTGCAGCGAGTGCGCCCCGATGCCAGCCGGGTCGAAGGTCTGCAGTATGCCCACCACGCGGTCGATGTCCTGCGTAGTGCAGTCGATGCCGTGGTATATGGCAAGCTCGTCGGCTATCGACTCGCTGTCCTTGCGCAGCAGTCCGTCGCTGTCTAACGAACCGATGACATACTCCATAATCTCCTGGTCCCTCTCCGAGAGTTCTGTCTCGCCCATCTGTTCCTTCAGTTTGTCGTAGAAAGAGGTGGTGTCGCCGTATACCATCTCCTCGTAGTCGGCCGAGTCGGCACCCGAGCCTCCTATATATCCAGCCGTAGGCATTTCGTCGTTGCCTTCGCCAATACGTTCAAGAGCCGCCGTCAGAGCATCGTCGCGTTCTTCGCGCTCGTTCTGCGAAGCAAATTCGTCAGAAGCCGAGTCGTCCTTATCGTCCTGACGTGCGTCGTCGCCGTAGGATGCAGCCGAATCGGAGCCTTCCACGTGTCCACCCTCAAACACATCGTCAAGCGACGATGTCTCAAGAGCTGGGTTGTCGTCAAGTTCGGCGTTGACGTTCTGCTCGAGTTCGGTAAGCGGCATCTCAAGCAGATGTACCTGCAGCATCTGCTGTTGCGACAGACGCTGCACCTGCTGGAGCTTTTGCTCTTGTGTTTGTATTAGTTTCTGAGACATTGTTGTATAGTTTTGTTTACTTCTTACTTAAAGTACTCAATAAGTTTCTCGGCACTCTCTTGCAGCAATTCGGGTTGGTTATAGTATTCGTTCCATGTGCTGTGCGCCTCGTCCACAAGTGGCGAGCTGTCGAGAGGCTGGCGCTTAAGTATGGGGTCGAACGTCTGGTATACGTCAAGCACATTGACAATCTGCTCGGGCTTTATGCCCAACACACTTGCCATCTCGAGCACCTCCGGAGTCTCGCTCACCATAGTGTTTGGTGTCAGGGTGAAGTAGAGGTTGAGGATGATGACGAGCATCACGGGTGTTATGTCTGTTTGCTGGTCGATGGGGCGGTAGTTGCGTTCGAAGGATTGCGCCATGTCCACACCCTCGTAGAACAGACCCGAGTCGCCGAATCCCGTCATCTGTCTCAATCGTTTTACATCACGGGTGAGACGTCTTGTGTTGTCGGCATAATTGTCCCACAACCGTTGCAGCGATGGGGTGTTGTGCTGTTCGAGCACACGCATCTGCTCGTGCAAGGTCTTGGGTGGTATGTGTAGCTCTATACCCAATTCCACAACCGGGTGTGAGTATTCCGATTTCACACCTACGGGTTTCTTCTGATATAGTTGCATTAGCAGCAACCAGTAGTCGTCCGACCATAGAGGATGATTTGCCATAGTGATGAAGCATTGTTATTTGATGCAAAGTTACTGAAAGTCTTGGATAAAACCAACAAAGCCAACAAAACATTTTTAAGGTTCATCCTATATTTGGAGTGATACAAGCTGGAGTTTATCGTGAAGGTTGGCGTCTTGATGTTCGTATAATGGACGTATAATTTATAGCTCGTAGTTCTTTTGTATGTAGTTCCCACAGTACTCACAGAGAACACAGAAGCCTACGGGCTTAAGCTTTTCGAATCCACAGAATGGCCTACGCTTCG
>OIWV01000582.1_pt1 | contig 34956 bp, 32 predicted proteins | sample 1587751 | NCBI WGS metagenome assembly OIWV01 (sample SAMEA3888913, study PRJEB22519) | human gut metagenome | biome: human gut; feature: human-associated habitat; material: faeces | place: Denmark | collected 2010
CGGATTCCCAACCAACGGAGTCCGTCCGAAAACGGACTGAGGCTAGTCAACCAAGACTTGTTGCCAAGCCTCTGACTTCAGTCAGGGGTAGTTGACTTTTTCGCCCGATAAAACGAGGAGGTGGCGAGATAGTCATTTTCGAGATAATAATTATTTAAATAATTATTCTTTAGATAATATTTCACTGCTGTTCAAAACGAAAACAAGTTAAAATCGCGCGCGAGGCCTCAGCTAACAACTGGGGCCAATTTTTTAGGGTAAGAAAAAATCGGATCTCGATGGGAAAGGTGCGCTGAAAAGAATCATGGTGGTCGCGTATATTTGAAGCTTCCACACTACAAATTAGCGCGCCACCATGAATTCGGTCGGACTGCATGTCTTTGCGCAACTACTGAAGGTGTTGCCCATGGACACATTTGAAGCCATTGCGGCAAAGTATCCGCTCAAGCCTTGTAACTCGCGGAAGTTTACGCCACGGGATTATTTCACGGCCATGTTGTTTGGACAACTGTCAGGAGCCAGTTCCTTGCAGGAAGTGGTGCTCGGCATGGCAATAGCCGGTGGAAAGATTGTTCACACCGGGGCTAAGTTCATGAAAAGAACCACCTTGGCTTATAACAACAATCACTCCAATCCCCTGATCTTCAAGGACTTCTATTTTGCTGTTCTGGAGCAGTTTCGCTGCGAACTTGGCCATAAAAAACAAGCTCAATTTGATAAGCCGCTCTTCTCGATTGACTCCTCAACAATCAGCCTCGGTTGCAAGCTTTATGGCTGGGCGAACTTTCGGCGGCACAAGAAGGGAATCAAAGTCCATACCGGACTGTCCAATGAGCTGGGGCTACCCGAAGTCGTTGTTATTACGGTGGCCAAGAAAGCGGACGTCAGGTGCGCCAAAGCCGTCATCGAGCAACTGCCTCAGGAGGCCATTATCGTAATGGATCGGGGATATAACGATTACCGTCTGTTCAACTGGATTGACAAAAGAAATACGGTGTTTGTTACCCGGCTAAAAAAGAACGCTGCTCATACACCGCTCGATGAAAGCACCATGGTCGGAGAAGGCAACAACTGGTCCGACTATCACATTACCTTTACCGGCGAGGCCGCCAAGGAAGTCTGCGGCGAAAAGAAGTGGCGGGTGGTTCGGTACTTCGATACGATCGAAGATCGTTGGTTTGAGTTCATTACGAATGATTTCGACAGCCCTGCTGAAACGATTGCAGAGCTTTACCGCGAGAGATGGAAGGTGGAGCTCTTCTTGAAAAAAGCTCAAGCAAAACACGGTGGTCAAGGCATACTTCGGAACAACGGAAAACGCTGTCCGCAGTCAGGTGTGGATTGCTTTGATTGCGACATTGTTGCTGCAAATCTTGTTTCAGCGTAGCCGTGACCACAGGTATTTCAGCACTTTTAACTGGGTTGTGAGGCAGAGTCTTTGGAAATACATCCGCTTGGAACAAATCCTGAATCCGTCAATCCTCGGCCGAGATGAGCCAGAGGCTTCCTGTGAGGAATCTCCGCAGATGGAGCTTCCATTCAGAATAGTAGGCCCCTAAAACCGAAAATTCGCGTTTTCTCTTTTAAGTCAACAAACTATTTTTTGATGCACAAATCCGTTTTGGACAGTAGTGCTCGTTTTTGTCAAACCGGCAGATTTTTAAACAGATACTGTCCTAAGTATTTTCCCTCACATAAAGTGGAATTTCGGCTCAAATACAGGCTTTCATATTTTTCCCCGAAAAATGAAAGAACTAGCGCAATTTTCGCTATTCATTTTGTGAATAATTAGCGGTTTTTCTGAGTTTGTGGGTCGATACAGAGACGTTTCAACCGGTAGGGTATGCCCGATTGTTGAGAATAATTCTCAACTGTGACCGCTATTTTCGATTTCAGAAAATTCAGTTTTTTGTTAATTGCAATTTTTTTCAAATTGATCTGAGTCAAGAGAAACAGAAAGGCGGCTCGGCTCCCGCCAATAGAATCGATTCAAAAGAGGCAGAAAGCCATGAACATCAATCAACTCAGTTACCACCACATCAAGGTTTTTCTGGCGGTCTACCGGCACAGGAGCGCATCCGTTGCGGGCTGTGAGCTGGGGCTCACAAACTCCGCCATCAGCAGAGCTCTGAGCAATCTGAGAGCGATGTTTGACGACGATTTGTTTATCCGTACGGCCGCCGGTTTTGTTCCGACGGAGCGGGCCAAGGGACTGGCGGAAACACTTGAAACCGTTGTCGGCGGTCTGCGTAGCATTGAAAAGCAGTATTTGAGCTTCATTCCGTCGGAGTCGGAAGGTTGTTTCGAGATCCGCGTCTACGACGAATTCAGTTTTGCGGTGCAGGAGGTGATCGACAACCGGATTTTGAAAAAAGCGCCGAACCTGCGCTTCAACGTCCGGATTCTTACGGAAAACTGCGTGCACGGACTCGCCAACGGCAGCGTGGATTTTGCGGTTGTGTACGAGGGTTTTGACGATCCGAGTCTCAACTTCAAGTGTTTTGCCTACACGGGCGACATCTATCTGCTCGGCCGCAAGGGTCATCCGTTGTTCGGCAAGAGTGATTTCACGGCCCGTGATCTTGGCCGCTATCCGCTGCTTGAGATCGACAACTACCGGGATCTCGCCCGTCCGCTGCTGGTGGATATCTGTCAGGAGAAAAACTGCTCGATGAAGGTGGAGGTTTACACCGAAAGCGTTGCCACTGCATTTCAGAAACTGGCGGCCTCTGACTGCGTGACCGTGGTGTGCAATCAGTTTACGCGGGCTTTTGCCGATCAGATGCCTGACCTCGCTTATGTCGTGTTGCCGGAGCCCATTCTGCGCCGCATCAAGCAGATGCGCAGTGCCGTAAAGCCGATCGGAAATTATCTCGCTTTCGGCAGCACGAATCTGTCGCCCGCTTTTGAGTGGGTGAAGCAGGAATTGTTCGAGGGCCTGCAGCAGGCCTGGATCAAGGCGGCCAAAAGCCTGCCAGAAAAGAATTTAAACACAGCTGCCGCGTAAAGAGGCAGCTGTGTTTAAAAAAGAGGCTGTCCGCATTACCCCGGCGGGCGGCGTTTAAAAAACGTTAAGGAGAAAAGTATGCCGGGAATCAAACGCAGAAACTTCCTTCAGGGACTCGGAGCAACGGCCCTGGCGGGAAGTCTGACCGGACTGGTGCCGCGTTCGGCATCCGCTATGCACTCTTACGGTGCAAACCCCGTTTTGCTCAACAAACGCGCCGGCGTGGTCAAGTACCACAGCTGCCTGCGTAACTGCGCCGACCGCTGTCTGATGAAGTTCCGTGTGCAGGACGGCCGCATGACCTACGTGAGCGGTGCCGAAGAGCAGTTTAAGACCGGGTCCTGCCCGTGCGTGAAGGGGCTGACCTATGTGGAGTACACCTACGCACCGGACCGCATTCTTCACCCGATGGAAAGAATCGGCGAAAAGGGTTCGCACAAGTGGCGCCGCATCTCCTGGGAAGAAGCCTGGGACAAACTCATCAAAAAGACGCACGAAGTGATCGATAAGTACGGTTCGGAAGCGATCCTCCCGTACTCGTACTCCGGCAACTACGGCGCCATCGGTATGCGCGCAGCTGACCGTTTCTTCAACCGCGTCGGCGCTTCCTACCTTGACCGTGTGGTCTGCACGGAAGCCGGTGTCTGGGGTTACGGCAGTGTTCAGGGCACAACTGACGGCCCCGACCCTGAAGAGATCCCCAACTGCGACTGCTACGTCTCCTGGGGCTTTAACGAAACCGTATCCAACGTGCACGGCATCAAACTCATCAACATGGCCCGCGACAGGGGGGCGAAGGTTTTGGCCGTGAACCCCAACCGTACGCCGATCTGCTCGCAGGCCGATGTTTATCTGCAGCCCAAGCCCGCAACCGACGCCTGGGTCGCAGTAGGCGTGATGAAGTATCTGCTTGCGCACGAAGAGATGATCGACCGAGAGTTTCTCAATACCTGCTGTATCGGTGCCGATGAGGCGATCGCCCGCGTCAACTCCGTTTCCTGGGATGACATTGTGAAGGTGACGGGACTTGAGCGCCGTGAAATCGAGAAATTTGCCGATATCTACGGTAAGTCCAAGCGCTGCATCATCCGCGGCGGCTACGGCATGCAGCGTAACTACAACGGCGCCCGCATGACCCGTGCCATTGCAATTATGCATGCCCTGCGCGGTATGTTTGACAAACCGGCCTGCGGCATTATTTACGACAACGTCCGTCCCATCACCGGCATGAATGTCTTCGCCGGCCGCGGCAACCGCTTTATTCGCAAGGATATTCAGCACATCAACATGACCGACCTTGATCAGGCGCTCCGTAAGGATAAGCCCACGACTGAAGGCCGTCCGATCAAGCCCATCCACATGCTCGTCTGCTACAACGGTAATCCCGTGGCGGTTTCCCCGAACGTCAATGAGCTTGTGAAAAACCTCAAGCGCGACGACCTCTACGTTGTCGGCTTTGACATGATCATGACCGATACGCTCGAGTACTGTGACCTGATACTGCCGGCCTCGACGCAGTTTGAAACCGACGACGTGATCGGCGACTACCACAGCTGGTACGTGCAGATCTGCGAAAAGGTCATTGAACCTGTGGGCGAATCCAAGCCCAACTGGGATTTCTTTGCCGAATACGGCCGCCGCATGGGCTTTACCGAACAGGAATTCAAGGATACGCCGCTTGACATCATTGCGCAGTTCCTCGACACGAAGGCCCCGTGGTACAAGGGCATCACGCTCGAGCGTTTGCAAAAAGAAAAGTTCATTCACCTTGTCATGCCTTCAAGCGTTCCGGTCCGTTCGGGCGGCAAGTGCGACACCCCGTCCGGCAAGATCGAGCTTTATTCCGAAATCATGAAGAAGGCCGGGTTTAATCCCACGATTGACCTCGCGCTCTGCGAAGAGGAAATGCCCAAGGAAGAAAGAGGGTTGCCGTTCCGGCTTTTGTCGCCCGGAATTCCGCAACGCGTCAATTCCTCCTTCTACAACGTCAAGTACATCCGCGGGTACAACGCCTACGAATGTGAGATCAATCCGGTTGACGCCAAGCGCCTCGGTATTGCCATGGGCGACCGCATCCGCCTTTCCAACCAGCGCGGAGAAGCGTTCTTCGTGGCGCGTCTCTCAACCCGCGTCACTCCCGGGGTGGTGCGTACCGCCAAATGTAACTGGCGCAGCACCAATCCTTACGGCAAGGGCACCAACACCAACACACTGACCACATCGAAACTGACGGATATGGGCGGCTGTTCCGCTTATCACTCCACGCGCGTGGATGTCCGCAAGGCGTAACGGGGAGAATCTGACATGACAAATAAGTTGCAGAAAGGTTTTATTTTCCGTCAGGAAAACTGCGTGGGCTGCGGCGGCTGTGCCGTGGCCTGCCAGATTCACAATGAACTGCCCGAAGACGTACGCTTCCGCAAGGTTGACCTCTACGAGGTCAAGGACAAGGAAGGCCGCGTGCGCGACGTGTGGCTTACCCACAGCTGCATGCACTGCACCAATCCGTCCTGCATGGCGGTCTGTCCCGCCAACGCCTTCAAACAGCGCCCCGACGGCATTGTGGTGCTTGACCGCAAACGCTGCACGGGCTGCGGGCTTTGCAAAAACGCCTGCCCGTACGATGCGATCGTCATCAGCCGCATTGACGGCAAGGCCGCCAAATGCAACCTCTGCGTGGAACTGCTTGACGCGGGGCTTAATCCCGCCTGCGTGGACGGCTGCCCGGTGAAGTGCCTCACGGCCGGCAATGTGACGCAGGTGCTCGCGCAGAAAAAGAGTGCCTCCAAGACCGGCATCGGTTACCGCGACGGCGTGAACGCTCCCAACATGATCATCATCCGGGAGCGGCGCTGATATGAGCGGAACGGACATGCTTGAAGCGGCACAGAGCCTGCACGCTTTTAAAGAAACGTTCTTTCAGCCGGGCAGTCCCGCAGCGCTTGAGTCTTTAAGCCGCTGGGCCCGATCGGCCGGACACCCGATGCTTGCCGCCGAAGCCGAAATGGCCGCGCGTGACACGGATGCCGCCGAAGCCGAGTTCAACCGGATGTGCATCGGGCCGTACCGCCTGACGGTGCCTCCCTACGAAAGCGTCTGGCGTTCGCACGGGCGAGTGCTCAACAACCGCTACAGCGCGGCGGTGGAGTACGCCTTCAGCGAAGTTGGGCTCACGAGCCATGGCAAACTCAACGAAATGCCGGATTTTTTCGGCAACGAACTCGAGTTTCTGAGCTGTGTGGCTTCCATGTCCTTTCAATACAGACAAAAAGGGGATGCCGCTGCCGCCGATGAACTGGAAGCCATTTTCCGGCGGTTCTGGTCCCAGCACCTCGGCCATTGGGCGGATACGTTTCTTGACGCCGTGGCGGAGGACACCCGATCGTCTTTCTGGCGGGTGTGGGCGAAAACGCTCAAGCGTGAGCTCGCGCAGTTTTTCGCGGGTATTGAGCTCACGGAGATCATGGCCGGCCTGGAAATCCCCATTGCGGACATCTCCTCTTCACAGAATCTGAAGGAATGACTATGAAAAAGTTAATTACTGTTTCCCTGTTCGGGACCGCTTTCGCGGCTCAGGCCGAAGAAACGGCGGAGCACATGCCGGAATTCTGGATGCCGGTGCAGGAACATGTCGTCAACAACGATATTCCGCAGCTGCTGGGCTACGCCTCGGATCCGGCGCTCATCAAAACCTACAATCCGGATGCCGTCAGCGCAGGCTATCTGAGCTTTCTGCATTCGGCGGAAGTGACGGCCAACTTTATCTTCGCTTCGGTGGTGCTGGTGGCACTGCTCTTTGCCGTCTTTGTGCTTATTAACGGCAGAGCACGGCTCGCTGACGGCTTTTCCGGCCGGCTCATCAGCCGCTGGAGTCCGCTTGACGTGGCGCTGCACTGGATTGCCGCCGTGCCCTGCGTTCTCCTGATCCTCACGGGGCTGGTGATCGGTGCCGGGCGTTTCTGGCTTGAACCGTTGATGACGCCGGAACATTTCACCTCTTTTGTGAACGGTTCGGTGATGGTGCACAACTTTGTGGCCTTCCCGTTTATCGCGGCAGCTGTGATCATGATGGTGAAGTGGGCGGCGCGTCAGATGCCGGAATCCTGTGACCTTAAGTGGTTTGCCTGCCTGGGCGGTTACATCAATACCGGTAAGCCGCACCATCCTGATGCCGGGTTTGCCAATGCCGGTGAAAAGGCGTTCTTCTGGTGCTTCGTGGTGTTTGGCCTTGCGATGATCGTCACGGGGCTGATGATGCTCTACCCGGAACTTTTCGGCGGCATGAGTAAGGACGGCGCCAATCTCGCCCTCATTATTCACATCATCAGTGCCGTCATCCTCGGTGCCTTCTCGGTGGTTCACATCTATATGGGTGCCGTGATGAGCGAGGGCGGCATTGAGAACATGCTCTCGGGCAAGTGCGACGAAAACTGGGCTAAACAGAATCACAACCTCTGGTACGCCAAAATCAGCAAGTGACGGATCGGCTGATCCGTCGGACCGGATGCAGGCAAAGCGGTTTTTTCAGCGACTTTGCCTGATCATCGACTAACTGTGAGAATCACAATGGAACGACGTTCGTTATTTAAGCTCGCGGCCGGGAGTGCGGTATTTACGTGTATCCCGACGGCGCAGCTGCTTGCAAAGACGCCGGGCAAGCGCTACGCCATGGTGTTTGATGTGCGGCGCTGCACGGGGTGCCTCTCCTGCACGGTGTCCTGCTCGGTGGAAAACCATGTTGAGGCGGGACGCGCCCGCACCCAGGTCAATCAGATGGCCGTCAAAACGGCTGCGGCCGAAGCGGTCATCGCGTTTCCCAACCAGTGTAATCACTGCGACAACCCGCCCTGTGTGCGTGTCTGCCCTGTTAAGGCCACTTATAAGCGCTCCGAAGACGGCATTGTGGTGATTGACTACAACAAGTGCATTCACTGCATGGCCTGCGTGCCGGCCTGTCCGTACGGCGCCCGCAAGGCTGATCCGACACACAAAAACCCGCCGGAAAAGTGCAATTTCTGCATCCACCGCATCAGCGAGGGGCTATTGCCCGCCTGCGTGGAAAGCTGTATCGGCAAAGCCCGTGTTTTCGGAGATCTCAACGATGAGACCAGCGAGATCTACAAGCTTGTGAAAGCCAGCAAGGTCTATGCACTGCTCTCCGGTTACGGCACAAAACCCAACATTTTCTATATCGGACTGCCCGAAGGATGTGACGACAAGGCAATGTTGTCCGTGAAGCAGACCAACTGGCAGCGCTGAGGAAAAACGTCATGGCAAATGAAAAATCTACGGAACGCTTCGGTTTTGCGGAAAAACCGGAACTGATCCGCCGCAACGGAAAACTCGATGTGAGACCGGGCGTGCGCATCGGTTTTACGCGTTGTTTTACCTGCAACAACATGTGCGGTCTGCGCTACCGTGTGGATGAAGCCACAGATACGCTCACGCGTGTGGCGGGCAATCCTTACTGTGAGGTGGTCACGGGCGGCAAACCCCTGGTACTGGATACCCCGGTTGCCAAAGCCTGGGCGCTTCTGACCGGTGACGCCGGTCAGCAAAACCGCGCAACCTGCTGCGGCAAAGGTGCTTCCGGTATTGACGCGGTCACTGATCCGCGCCGGGTCCTGACCGTGTTAAAACGCGCCGGAAAACGCGGTGAAAATAAGTGGAAGACCATCCCTTACGAGCAGGCAGTGCGCGAAATCGTGGAAGGCGGTAATCTGTTCGGCGAGGGCCATGTTGAAGGGTTGCGGGCGATCCGCAATCTGAAGACCCCGGCGGTGCCGGGGCAGCCTGAGTTCGGGCCCAAGGTTAACCAGCTCATGGCGACCTTTAACGAAGAAGACACCATCCGGGGTAGTTTTTATTCACGCTTTATGACAAAGGCCTTCGGTACAGTGAACCTCACAACCAAGCACGCCTACTGCGGTGCTGCGGTCGGCGTCGGTTACTCCGTGGGTCTCGGGCCTGAAATCGCTGCCGGTATGTGTGACGTTGACTGGGATGCCTTTGAGTATGCAGTCTTTATCGGCACGGCTCCCGGAGCCTCCGGCGCCAGCATTAACCGTCTGGGCCGGGCTGTTGCCGATGCCCGCGTTGAGCGTAAGGCTAAATACGTGGCAGTCGATCCGATTCTCAGAACAGTTGTTGCCAACAATACGCAGGGGCAGTGGCAGCCGATTCTGCCGGGCACGGACACGGCGTTTCTTTACGGTGTGATCCGGATCATCCTTGAAAACAAATGGATGAATTCGAAGTTTTTGGTGAGCCCGAATGAAGCGGCGGCGAAAAAGGCCGGTGAAATCAACTGGACCAATGCCGCATGGCTTGTTGACATCAAAACACAGACCATGGCTGATGCCGCCGATTTCGGCTGCGGCAAAAAGGGCGAGGGGGTCGTGTTTACGGGCGGTAAGCCCGTCTCGGCCGCAACTGCCGTTAAGGGTGAACTCTTTGTGGACCGTACCTTCCGCCGTCAGGACGGCAAAAACGTGCGCCTGGTCTCCAGCCTGGAGCTGCTCCGGCAGCAGGCAGTGAAGTACACGCTTGCAGAGTACGCTCAAAAATGCGGTGTTCCCGTTGAACGGATGACGGAAATTGCCCGCGAATTCACGCACCACGGGCGCCGTGTTGTCGCCGTTTCCAATACCGGCAACAACAGTGCCGATGCCGTGATGTGCGGCTGGCTTATCTGTATTCTCAACAGTCTTGCGGGCAGTCACGACTGTAAGGGCGGTGCCCTTTACGGTAACGGGTTCTTTACGGGCTTTGAAGGCACGTATGATCTGGCAACTGTTAAGGGGGCTCCCGATCAGGACGGCCAGATGAATGCCTGCCGCAACGCACCCTACGAAGACTCGACCGAATACAAGGAACACGTGAAAAAGGGTGAGAATCCCTATCCGGCCAAGCACATCTTCCATCCGCTCTTTCCGGGCTACACGGCCGGAAACGCCGCGGAAATGATGGTGGCGATGGCAAATAAAGATCCGTATCCCGCGAAAGCGCTCTTTAATTGGCGCAGCAACGTTCTTTTCAGTGCTTCTTCCATTGATCACCGGATTAAAGACGTGCTTGCCGATCCCAAACAGCTCCCGCTGTTTGTCGGTATTGACGCCTTTATCAACGAGACGAATATGTACGCCGACTACATCATCCCGGACCGTGTGATGTATGAGGAATACGCCTGCGACCGTACCTGGGGCAACTACAACCAGTGTGTCACGGCAGGGGTTCCGGTCGTTACGCCGCGCACGGTGAAAAACGCCAAGGGTGCGCACGTCTCGATGGAAACGTTCCTTGTCGACTGTGCGCTTGCCATGAAGCTGCCTGGGTTTGGTAAGGGCGCTATTCCCGTAAAGGGGGGCAAACCCGCGGACCTCTTTACCTACGACGACTGGGCCGTGCGCTATCTTTCAAATGCGGCCGAACAGTTTAAGGGGCTGCCCGAGGTGACGGACGAGGACCGGCGTTTTGCGGGGCTTGAGCGGGCCATGAAGATGGTGAGGCCGCTTTTGAAGCCCGCCGAAGCGGCCCGCGTGGAAGCACTGCTTTCCCGCGGCGGTTACTACGAGGCCGACAGCCGCTATGCAGGTGAGTTTATGAAAAACGGCGGCGGCAAATTCCTGCAGTTTTTTAATCCCGCCATGCCCGCCGTGCGCCACTGCTTCAGCGGCAAGCCCTATCCGGGGGTGCCGGTTGCCGAAGAAGCCCGCTTCTTTAACGGTGAAGCCTGGCGTCAGCGCTGGAGCAGAAAGGACTATCCGCTGCTGTTTTCGAGCTTTAAGCCGATTCTGCGCTCCAACTACTCGGTCGCCTTTGAGCACTGCACAGAGATTTCGCCTGAAAACTTTGTGCATATGCACCGCGTGACGGCACAGAAGTTCGGACTTAAAAACGGCGACAAGGTCCGGATTGCAAGCCCCAACGGCGTTGATGTAAAGGGGGTGCTGATGGTTGACGAGGCGGTGACGCCGGGGGCGGTTTGTGTCGCGCATGCCTACGGGCATACGGCCTACGGTGCCGAGAACCGCGTAGTGGACGGTAAGACTGTGCCCGGCATTGCGGCAAGAGCGGGCGGCACTGCCGTCAATCAGATGATCCCGCGCGATCCGACCCGTCCGGGCCGCTACGGCATGCTCAATGACTATTGGGCTGCCTGTAACTGCCGTACCGGGATTCCGGTTAAGGTAGTGAAGGCATGAACTTATACAGCATTCCCTGAAAGAGCAATCTGCTGTTTTCTCTCCGACAGCCGGCACAGGGGCCGGTGACCATTTCCCCCTCGGCGCTAAAACTGAGGGGGTTTTTTCTGCGCTTGTCCGTCTGTGCCGGGACATTTCGGGCGGATATGGGGTGCCCATTTATCTTCTCCGTGCCCTCCTGATTAGCGATTAGGAAGTATTTTGACAGAGAGGGACGCGGATCTACCGCTTTGTGCTTTTTATGGGCATTGCCCTGTTGGTCTACTACGCGTTTTTCAAGGTTCTCGGGATCATTTTGTTTGCCGTTGAGATGACGGTCTTTATTGCGGGGCCCGTGGTGAAGGAAATGAAAGACTGGTGTGTGTTTGGGGAAGGAAAAGTCCAGGCCCCGGTGGCCTTTGATCGGCGGAGTAATCCTTCTCATCTTTGCCTGGCTCTTTTTCCCCTGGAACGCTCAGGTGACGGCGCTCGCCGTGCTGCGCGCTTACGGTGAGACAATCTTTTATGCGACAACACCCGCTGTCATCAAAGCCGTGCATGCCCGCGCGGGGCTTTCGGTCCGTCAGGGGGATGTGCTTTATGAACTGACCTCTCCTAAGCTGGAAAATGAGGCCAGGAAGCTTACGGCAGACCTTGCGGCCGCCAACTGGCGCATCAACTTTCTGCGGGTGAACCGTGAAACGGCGGCGGAAGCCCCCTTGGCTGAGCGCGAGCGCGCGGAAATTGCCAAGCGCCTTACGGAAGTAAAGCGCCAGCTTGCGGCTCTCACCGTCACAAGTCCCTTTGACGGGGTGATTTTGGAAACCGAACCGGATCTTGCACCTGGGGAATGGGTGCGCGCCAGCGAAAAACTTGCGTCTGTTGCGCCAGTGAGAAAAGACGGGAGCGCCTCGGGGCTTATGCCCGAAGTCTGGGGGTTTATGGCGGAAAGCAATCTGCTGCGTGTGGCGCAGGGAAGTTCCGCGGTCTTTGTGCCGGAAGACGCCGGTCGCAGTACCGTACGGCAGAGGACATCCTCAGTCGACCGTGCGGCCACGCGCCAGATCGGTGCGGCGCCGGAATTGGCAAGTACCTTCGGCGGGCCCCCGGCGGCAAGTGTGACATCGGACGCCGCTGCCCGCTCTCTGGGGGGTGACGCCGGGCGCGCCTACGCCTTAAAGGATGCGGTCTACCGGGTGCGTTTGACGGGGAAAGAGGTACTGAGTCTCACAAAAACGGCTTCGGGTGACTATGACACCGCCGGCACGGAAGTGATCCGCGGGCACGTCGTGATTGACGGGGAGCGTGAGTCTCTCGCGGGCCGGTGGCTGCGCTGCGCGTGGGCGGTACTGATGCGTGAGTCGGGATTCTGAGGTTTCGAGGACCAAAAAAGGCGCCGTGAGGAGATAATCCTTCGGCGCCTCAATCATTCCTGCCGGAGAGGATTACTTTTCGTACATCCCCTTGGCAACGACGGTGCCCGCACGCATCATGCTGCGACCGCGGGCAAACATATCGGTGATTTCACAGGCGTCGTTAACAAGCAGCAGGTCGGCGTCCATGCCGGCCTTGATTTGACCCTTGCCCGCGAGGTTGAGGCCCTTCGCGAGGTTCGTGGAAACAAAGCCGATTGCCTTTTCAAAGCCCAGTTTTTCCACGAGCTTCTGAAATTCGGGCCACGCGCCGTTAATGGGGCAGACGTCAAGTCCGATCATCTCGCCCTTATCGTCAAAGCGCGGAAAGGAGCCGTGCGCATCCGTGGAGAGCGTGAGCTTGTCGGCCGTGACGCCGTCTTCGAGTGCACAGAGAACGGCGTCAGCGGCCGTACCGCAGATACAGGGGCCGGCCGTGAGGTCGATCATGCCGCCGCGGCGGGCAAACGCAAGCGACCGCTCCCAGGTGAGGTCTTTACGGGCACAGTGTGTCGGGCGGATGTGTTTGATGGGCATGCCGGCGTCGCAGCAGGCATCGATGATGTCGTAGGCGGTGTTGCCGAGGTCTCCGAGGTGCACGTGCAGGAACCCGGTCTTACCGGAAATCATGCCTCCCACGCGGATGTCGGAGAGAAGGTGCAGGATGTCCTGCTCGGTGGGGAAACTCGAGCGGTGGTCACCGAGCGCAATCTTTACGCCGATCACTTCGGGAATCGTCAGCAGTTCACGGCGCACGGTGCCGGTGATGGTCGTCACGGGAAACGCGTAGTTTGAGGTCCACATGTAGGTTGTGAGACCTTCGGTTTTCAGTGCCCGGACTTTCGCCAGGAGGTTTTCGATGCTGCGGGTTTCGCTGTCGGTGCCGGAGACGCCCACTACGGTGGTGATACCGGCTTCAATGAATTCGAGAAGGCTTGCTTCCGGGCAGCGGGAGACCGGGCCGGCTTCGCCGCCGCCACCGGTGACGTGGATGTGCTGGTCAATGACGCCGGGCATCATCACGCGCCCCTTGGCGTCCACGGTTTCCATGCCGGGGACGTTCACCGTGAGGTCTTTGCCGACGGCAACAATCTTGTCGTTGACGATAAAGACGTCGGTGGTGCCCAGATGTTCGGGCGCGTAAACGTCCGCGTTTTTAATGAGAACGGCTGTCATAAAAACCTCTGAAAATGTGGTCGGTGCCGCTTTGGCGGCGCATATTCTGAGATTCTAATCCGGCCGTTCGGATGATCGGGCGCACTTTTCGGCATTACCGGGTAGTTTCGCGCTCCGCATCCCGATATAATCGCCGCGTTTCAGACCTCGGGTACGTTCCTGCGGTCATTTTGTTTTTGGGGGAGCCGTCAGTGCGTCCTGTTTTTGTGCTCGATGTTGCCGAGCGTTCGATCGATCTTCTGACGCGTGGGCGTTTCATTGACGATTACTGCAATGTTCTCACCGCCAACGGCCGGACCGTCAAGGACGATCCGGACTTAACGCCCGAGGAAAATGAGCACAAGCTCTTTTTGGCGGCGGTGACCGAAATCCAGAAGGATAACGACATCCGCATTGCGGATACGGCGGCCAGTCTCACGACCGTTATTGCGCAGTTTTACGAGCAGGCTTTAAAGAAAGCCGTGACGGTTGAGGACTACCAGAAACTCGCCAAGACTCATCTGGAGCTTCTTGCGGAACTCTCTGCGGTTTTGCAGAAACTCTCGCTTGAACGCGCTAAAGAGCGCCGCGAAAAAGAAACCCCGAAGGAAGGAGCACTTTGAAAATGCCGATGCTTAACAACAAACGGTTTGTCATCACGGGCGTTTCCTCCGAGCGCTCCATTGCGCACGGCATTGCCTGCGTGGCGCACGCCGAAGGTGCCGAACTGATCCTCACCTACAACAACGCGCGCTTTGAATGCCGTGTGAGAGCCCTTGCTGAGGAACTCAATGCCAAGGTGATCCGGCTTGATGCCTCGGACGATGCTTCCGTGGCGGCCTGTGCTGAAAGCGTGAAAGCCGTTTGGCCCGACGGCATGGACGGTTTTGTTCATTCCATTGCCTGGGCGCCCCGGGAGGCCATTCAGGGGTCCTTTTTGGAAGGTATCAGCCGCGACGGGTTTCTTGCGGCAATGAGTATTTCGGTTTATTCCTTTGCGGCGCTTGCCAAAGCCTTTTTGCCTCAGATGGAAGGGCGGCGCGCCTCAATGCTCACGGTTTCCTATTTGGGGGCAGAAAAGGTGCTTCCGAACTACAACACCATGGGTGTTGCTAAGGCGGCGCTTGAATCCATGACGCGCTACATGGCAGCGGACCTGGGCCCCAGGGGAATGCGCGTCAACGCCCTTTCCTGCGGACCGGTGAGAACGCTTGCGGCCTCAGGCATCAAGGACTTCAGCCGGATGCTTGCGGCAAGCGAAACGTTAAGCCCCATGCGCGAAAACATCACCACGACGGATGCGGGTAACGCCGCGGCGTTTCTCCTTTCAGACCTCGCCCGCATGACAACGGGCCAGACCGTCTACGTTGACGGCGGGTTTGAAATTTTGGCGCCGGGCGCTCTGTAAAAGACCGCAGCCTTTTTTTGTTAAGACCGCCTGTCTTTTTCCCGTAGGGTGAAAGGTTGCAGGCGGTTTTCGTTTTTAACGCACAACGAACGACATCATGCCTTCAGCTTCGTCCCGTAAACCCCGTCTGCCGCAGCCCTCGGAAATCAAGAATTTTCCGGATGATCCGGCGATGAAGGTGTTTGAATCCAACGGCACGCTTTACGGGGGCTACCGTATCCGTAAGCGTGACCCGATTACGCACAAGCAGCACGAGCAGAAGGTTTATTCGGGCCGTATCGTCGACGGCGTCTACTACACGATGGACGAATTTAAGGAGCGCTTTACCCGCACCGGTGAACCCCGGCAGTCGGGCGCGGTGCTGCCTCAGGGGTTAACGCCTGCGGCAGAAGAGGCTGTACGTAAAAAGGCGGATCAGAACCAAAAGCTCCTTGCGGACATCGCGGGTGTTCTTGAGGACTTTGACGGGACGCTCGGCGACGGTGTTGCGGACGAGGAACCCAAGAAGGCACCGGCCCTGAAAAAGGGGCGTAAGTCCGCGGCAGCGGCTTCAGACGCTGCTCAAGCCCGGCCGCGTGCCTTCGGGCGCTTTACGCCGGGCGAGAAAAACGATCTCACGGACGTCTCGGGCGTCACGGTAAAGCACTACACGTTTGAGGCTGACAAGGGTAAGACCGGGTGCGGTCTGACGATGGTCGGGTTTGAGGGAAGGGAAGTCAAAGCCGCCTTCGTGCGCTTCGGTGAAGTCCGTGCCTGGGGGCTTGAGGCGCTTGCGGAATCGCACCGTATTAAAGGTTCGGTGGTGATGACAAGCCAGACGGCCTTTCAGAAGGTGCTCGCGCTTTTGCCGGACACTGAAAAGGATGTGCTTCTTGCGCAGCCCGTGGAAGGCGTCAACCTGGAGATGTTGCCGGCTGATTTGTCCGGTGCGCGGTTCACTGTGAAAGACGGCGCGCTCGGAGCCGGTGTCGGTTTAGAGGCCTTCGGATTTGCTGGCGGCGTCGGATCGTCTTCGCGCACCGCTGTGAGGGGCTACAAGGTTGCCGTCATGGCGCTTGCGGCGTGCGAAGGGATGCTTCAGGCGGTTGAAACGGGAAAGACCGAGGCGCCGCAGGGCGCGGGCGGATCAGTCCTGCTTCTGACTGTAACGGATGCTCCGCTTTCTGTGACGGCTCTGACGCGACTTGCCAGAGCTTCCGTTGCGGGGCTTTTCCGCACGGGGGCAATGCCCTTTGCGGTGACGTCCTTGGCTCTTACGACGGACACGGGTGAAGTCAATGACACGGCTGCGGGGACGGTGATGCTGGCTGCGGCGGATGCGGCTTTAGAAGCCGTAGTCCGAAGCTTCAGATTCTGACATTCATAAGAGGGGTCTGAGGGGGTACAAAAAAGGGAGCGGCCCGTGTGGGTTTCCGCTCCCTTTGCGTCAGAAGCTCAAAGAAGAACTTCTGACGCGGACGTCAATGGGCAATTAAGCCTTCTTGCCGCCCTTAAGGCCCTTTACGTACTCAGCAACCGTCATACCGAAGACGCCGGCGCTCGTGAGCTGAGCGCCGCCCACGTAGTTGTCGTAGAAGAGGCCGCCCGCAGCGTTGCCGATGCAGAAGAGCCCCGGGATCACCTGGTTTTCGGTGTCAAGCACCTGGCCGTTGGTGTTGATGAGCGGACCACCGAACGTGGCTGTCATACCGCCCTGGAACGGAACGATGTAGAAGGGAGCCTTCTTTACGACCGGGGGCTTCGGAAGGGTATTGACCGGGCTCATTTTCATGGCTTCGCCGTCTTCGATCGCTTCGTTGTAGTCTTCGATCGTTTCCTTCAGAGCCTTCGGATCAATGCCCGCAGCCTTAGCGGCTTCTTCAAGGGTGTTGCCGGTGTAAACCGGGGCCTTGGTGCGGGCGTAGCTTGCCCAGTCGTTCTTCAAAATCGGAATGTCGTGCGCTGTCTGGTCGCACACCATGAAGGCCCAGTTGTCAGGCGTATTGGCTGCCACTTCGCGGGACATCTGAACGTAGGTCTTGCCTTCATCGATGAAGCGCTTGCCCTGGCGGTTCACGCACACACCGTTGTTGACAATGTTCAAGGGGTTGGCGCCGGTCGGGCCGTAAATCGGGCCGCAGTGGAACTGGTCAACGTTCACAACCTTGGGCATGAAGGGGGCCGTCAAAACAATGTTTTCACCAGCAATGATGCGGGAACCGCGGATCGGCATCTTGGCGCCGGCGCTGCCGATAAACTGCGTGACCAATTCCTGGTTGGCAGAGTAGCCGCCGGTGGAAAGAACCACACCGTACTTCGCATAGACTTCAGAAAGGCCGTTTTCGTTCTTCACGCGCACGCCGTTGACGTTGCCTTTCTTCGGATCGCTCAAAAGCGCGACAACCTTGTTGCCGGTGCGGACTTCCACGCCCAGGGACTCAGCCTTCTTCATGAGCGTCATCGCAAGATAAGCGCCGCCCGGCTGAACGTCACCGGTCACGAGGTGAGAGCGGGTGAGCTGCGGCCACACAAGGCGGGCACCGGTCTTAAAGTTAATGCCGCAGTCGCTGTGCAGCCACTCAAGCAAACGGGTGCAGTTATCGACAACCTTGTGCGTCAGAGCCGGATCAGCCTTGCCCTGAGACACCTTCATCATGTCGTTGAAGAACGCTTCATTGGTGTCGTTGGCGGTACCGGCGGCCTTCTGGAATGACGTGTTGAGGCCCAAGAGGAACCCAGCCGCGTAAATGGTGTTGCCGAAAGGCATATCCATCTTTTCCAGCAGCAGGGGCTTTAAGCCCAGCTGCGCGGCACGGACGGCGCACACGAGGCCGCCGCAGCCGGCGCCCACAATGATCAGATCGTACTTGGCGCGGGCGGGACGGGCTTCAGCCGTGGCGGAGACACCGGCCAGAACACCGGCGGTTCCGAGAGCACCGACGGTGGCCGTCTTAAAGAAGTCGCGACGAGATTCCATTGTCATTTTCTTTTCCTTCTCTGTAATGCTGTTCCGATGCCGGGTTTTGTCTGCCGGCAACGGCAAAAACACAGTACTTACGACTGCTTCGGCGGCAACTTTACGCCGTGCAGAAAACTGTGTTCTAAGGTGTTTGTCTCAGAGCAGTGCAAAGAATTTGCTGAACAGTGCTTCAAATCAAATGCGAGGTTTGCCCGAATGTAACGGAATCTGAACAAAATGCGGAAAACGCCCCTGATATAATTTCAGTTTACGTGTCCGCGTTAAGAAAACGAGCGGATTATCCTTTTTCTGATTTGTTAAGACGCGCCCCTGAAAGGCGCAAGCCGGAATGCCACAACAGCAGCCTGCCATTACTTCATTTTCCGATTTCAATCTCGATTCCCGTATCCAGACCGCGATTGCGGCGATGGGTTATGTGAATCCGACACCGATTCAGCAGAAAGCCATTCCCGCCGTTTTGGAGGGCAGGGACGTGATGGGTGCTGCGCAGACCGGTACCGGAAAGACGGCGGGTTACGGGTTGCCCTCGCTGCAGCGGATTCTGCGGACGGCAAACACCTCCGCTTCTCCGGCGCGCCACCCCGTGCGTATGCTCGTTTTGGCGCCCACGCGGGAACTTGCCGATCAGGTTAACGACAATCTGAAGCTTTACGCCGCGAACACCCCCCTGCGGGTCGGCGTTGTCTACGGCGGCGTTGACATTAAGCCGCAGTCAGACCAGCTGCGCCGCGGCATTGAAGTGCTCACCGCAACGCCCGGGCGCCTTCTGGATCATATTGAGGGGAAGGCTGTCAATCTCTCGCAGGTGCAGATCGTCATTCTTGACGAAGCCGACCGGATGCTCGACATGGGGTTTTTACCCGATATCAGCCGCATTCTCAATCACCTGCCGAAAAACCGGCAGAGCCTGATGTTTTCGGCAACCTTTTCGCCGGAAATCAAAAAGCTTGCCGCAAACTTTCTCAATGACCCCGTCTTGATTGAGGTCGCGCGCCGCAATGCGACCGCAGACACCGTCCGCCAGGTCTTTTACCGCGTCGAAGACCGTCAGAAGACGGCGTGCCTTATTGAAATTCTCAAAACCCAGGGTGAGGGGGCGACCGCCTTAAAGCAGGTCCTGGTGTTCGTGAACGCCAAGATCACATGCCGGCGTCTCACGCGGACCCTCACGCAGGCGGGCATCAAGGCCGACTCCATTCACGGGGACAAAACGCAGGAAGAACGCACGGCCGCGCTTGAAGCCTTCAAAAAGGGCGAGTGCGAAGTCCTCGTGGCAACCGACGTTGCCGCGCGCGGTCTTGATATTGAAGAGCTTCCCGTCGTCATCAATTACGACGTGCCCTACGTGGCGGAAGACTATGTGCACCGCATCGGCCGCACGGGCCGCGCGGGAGCGCAGGGGCTTGCCATCATGCTCATTACGGCAACGGACGACCGTTCTGTGGCCGCCATTGAAAAGCTCACCAAGCAGACCTTTAAGCCGGTCGACTACCGGCCCGTGGAACGGTTCCGTCCGCGGCGTGACGGGGACCGTAACGGGTATTCGGATCGTCCGCGGCGCGAGCACTGCCGCGACAATGATCACGAAGGGCGTGCGCGTCCGGAGTACGGCACCTACCGTAAGGCCGTTTACGATCCGATCTTTGATAAGCCCTACGAGCCGAGCAACACGCCGCCGCGGCCTATTGCCGCAACACCGGTGCAGCCTCTGAGAAGCACCAAGAAAAAAGCGCCCGTGGCAGCGCTTTTGGGCGGCCGGGGCCGATAAACAAAAAGGCTCTCTTTCGAAAACGAAGGAGAGCCTTTTTACATCAGCCGTCAGGATTTAATTTGAGGATCCCAGGGGTGCGACGCCCTGATCATCCGTTTCCTCGGGGTGCGCTTCAAAGTAGCGCTTTCGGCTTTCTTCAATGGGAATGGGGCGGCCGTCCGGGCCCAGGCACACATAAACGAGCGTTGCCTGCGTCACTAGATCGATGGTGTTGTGAGCTTTGGTAAGGCGCTCGGCATAGACCTCAACCTTAATTGTGATGCTTGAGGTTCCTACCTTCACGATGTCGGTGTAAACCGAGACCACGTCACCCACCCGGATCGGGTTTTCAAACGTAAAGGAGGAGACGGCGCGCGTCACTACTTTGCGCGAGAGGCAGTAGCGCATGGCGGTGATGCCGCCTGCTAAGTCCACCTGGCTCATCACCCAGCCGCCGAAGACGTCACCGTGCTGGTTGGTGTCTTTGGGAAGCGGTTCCACTCGTAAAGCCGGCATCTTGCCCTCGGGGAGCCTCACGCGGCGCGTTTCGCGGACAGTGTCTGTCATTTCTCTATCCCTGTTTGTCCTTTTTATAAGAGTGCAGGATTTTAGCGCAGCGCGAAAAAAAGCCGTCCGGTAAATAAAGTCTGCCGGACGGCTTTTGGGGGAGGATTTTTTAGTCGGTGTAACCGATCTTCGGAAGGATGTCTTTGACGATCCCGCCCTTCTTTTCGTTAAAGAGCGCTTTGTTCTGCGCAATGAGGTTGCGGCCTTCGGTGTCGATACTGACAATCAAAGGTCCGAATTCCTTGACCTTCATGCACCAGAGCGATTCCGGCATCCCGAGTTCGGGCCACTTCACGTCCTCGACGACTTCAACGTGTTCGGCACCGATCACGGCGCAGCCCGCGGGGAAGATGCAGTGAATGGCCTTATGCGCTTTGCAGCCGGCTTCGGTGTTGGGGCCCATGCCGCCCTTACCGATGATGAGGCGCACGCCCGTTTCATCGATAAATTCCTTTTCAAAAAGTTCCATGCGCATGGAAGTCGTGGGGCCGATTGCGACCACACGCCAGCCGCTCGGGCTCGTCGGATCCTGCGTCATGATGGGACCGCCGTGGAAAATGGCGCGGTCACGGATGTTCACGGGGAGCTTGCGGTCGTGCTTGACGACACGGGTGTGGGCGCAGTCGCGCGCCGTCACGAGCGTCCCGGTGAGATAAACGATATCCCCGATTTTGAGGTCTTTGACGTCTTCTTCTTTAATCGGCGTCGTCAGGATTTTCTTGCTCACAGCGTGACTCCTTTATGCGTGAAGACTTCGTAGCTCAGATCGGCCTTAAAGCGGATGCCGGCGCGGCGGTGTGCCCAGCAGCCGACGTTGACGGCAGCGGCAAGGCAGGAGGGATGGCGCGCGGCCTGTTCGACGTTCACACCCATCACGGTCTTGGTGCCCCCGAGGCCGTTGGGGCCGATGTTGAGCTTATCGAGTCCCTCGGCGATGATTTGCTCGAATTCGGCGCCGCGGGTGTTGCTGTTGTGTGATCCCACCGGACGCATGAGCGCCTTTTTGGAAAGCACAGCCGCGACTTCAGCCGAGCCTGCGATGCCGATGCCGACCAAAAGCGGCGGGCAGGCATTGATGCCGCGCTCGCAGATCAGGTCAAAAATGAACTTCACGACGCCTTCGTAGCCTTCAACAGGCATGAAGACTTTGGCGGTTCCGGGAAGCGAGCAGCCGCCGCCCGCGAGATAGCAGTAGATCGTGCATTCGTCACTGTCAGGAATAATTTCCCAGTCGGTGTAGGGAATGCGCACACCGGTGTTGTTGCCGGTGTTTTTCTCGTCGAAAATCTGCACGGCGTTGTGGCGCAGCGGAGCTTTCTTGGTTGCGCGCTTGGCGGCTTCAGGCAGGCACTGCGGAATGTCTCCTAAAAGCGGAAACTTTGAGCCGCACTGAATGAAGTACTGAATGACGCCGGTGTCCTGGCAACTCGGGACGTTGCGGCGCAGCGCGGCGTCCTGATTGGCAAACATCGTATCGTAGATGATGTTGGCGAGTTCGCTTTTCTGCTCCTTGCGGAGTTCTTCGAGCTTTGTGACAACATCGTCCGGAAGACGCTTGGCCGTGAGTTCGGTGAACCGGGCCATGGTCTCGGTGAAGCGTTCGCAGAGGTTCTGATCTGACATAGCTGGGAAGTGGGATCGTTAATCAAAAAAACGCAGTGGTGTTCCTCACTGTTGAGCGGCAGTTTATATAGTTATTTAGTGATAATCATGATTAGTTCTATTGGGTAACGCAATAGAACTGCATAAAACAAAACCGCCCGAAGGCGGCTTTGTCTATTAAAACGTGCGCGCGTTTTAAAGGACCGTGGCAATGGCCTTTGCAACGTAGGCGACGTTCTTCTTGTTGAGCCCGCAGATACAGATGCGGCCGTTACGTACGGCGTAGACGCCGAATTCGGTCGCAAGGCGGTCAACCTGTTCGGGGGTAAGACCCGTGAAGGAGAACATGCCGGCCTGACGCGTTACAAAGCTGAAGTCGCGCTTGGCACCGATTCTTGCCATTTCTTCGGCAAGTGCCGCGCGCATCGTGCGGATGCGGTCGCGCATGCCGGCGAGTTCCTGTTCCCAGTGCGCGTAGTTCTTGGCCTCGGAAAGTACGTGCGAGACGATGCGGGCGCCGTGAGCGGGCGGGTTGGAGTAGTTGGCGCGGATCACGGCCTTAAGCTGCGTCATCACGACCTGGGCTTCGGTCGCGTTCGGAGTGACAACCGTGAGCGCACCGATGCGTTCGCCGTAGAGGTTAAAGCTCTTGGAGTAGGAGGTGGAGACGAGGAAATTCATGCCGCTTTCGGCAAAACGGCGGATTGACCACGCGTCTTCGTCAAGGCCCTTGCCGAAACCCTGATAGGCCATATCAAGGAAGGGAATGAGGCCCTTTTCCTGGCAGACCGCAATCACCTGATCCCATTCATCGTGCGTGAGATCGTAGCCCGTGGGGTTGTGGCAGCAGGCGTGAAGAATCACAAGGGTCTTTGCGGGCAGCGCCTTAAGGTCTTCCATCATCGCGGCAAAGTCGATGCCGTCACGCGCGGCGTCATAGTAGCGGTAGCCCTTTACTTCGTAACCGGCCATCGCAAGAATCGCATTGTGGTTGCCCCAGGTGGGTTTGCTCGTGGCGCCCACCGTAAGGCCGCAGAGGTGATGCATGAAGTCCATGCCGACTTTCAGAGCCCCGGTGCCGCCCAAGGTCTGCACCGTTGCGGCACGTCCGGAAAGAACGATTTCGCTTGCGGCGCCGAAAACCATCTTCTGCACGAGTTCACCGTAACCGGCGAGACCGCTGATCGGAATATAGGTATGCGGAATACGGGCGGCAACGATCGCTTCTTCGGCTTCCTGCACGACTTCCAGAATCGGGGTCCTGCCTTCTTCGGTGAGGTAGGCGCCCACACCGAGGTTCACCTTTTCGGCGCGCGGATCGGCGCGGAACTTTTCAGATACCCCCAGAATCGGGTCGGCGGGAGCGGCCTTAAGACCGGCAAAAAGCGAAGTCGTCATTTGAATCTCACCCAAGTTGGTATTGTTGGTTTACGGGCGGCAAAACCTACAGAGGCTTTCTTTGCCGCCTTTAGTTGCCGACTGAGTCTAATACAGCGTGCATGGTTCGAATTGAGAGGTATTGCGTATCCGAGGCCCGAAAAACTGTAACCGCGTGCAAGCGGGAATCCGACGCTTCGGTCTGAAAAGTCAAAAAATATTGTGTTTGACCGGCATTTCTTCTATAATCCCGCGCTTTCCGGCTGAGGCTTACTCGGACGGAGAAAGGAAGAGACCCGGGCTTTTGTAGGACCGGTCTTTGTAAATAGCGCGTCCGCACCCATCCGGGTTGGCCCAGGCTTTGGGCACACCGGGGCGGCGTAAGACAGAAAACCTTGGAGTTAATTCAAAATGACCAGCATGCGTGAAATGCTCGAAGCGGGCTGCCACTTCGGCCATCAGACCCGTTTCTGGAACCCGAAGATGGCTCAGTACATCTTTGGTGCCCGCAACAAGATTCATATCATCAACCTCGAAAAGACGGTTGAAAAGTTCGAAGAAGCCACGAAGTTCGTGCGTGAACTCTCTGCTCGCGGCGGCAAGATCCTCTTCGTGGACAGCAAGCGCGGCGGCCGCGACATCATCGTCGAACAGGCTCAGCGCTGCGGCAGCTGCTGGGTTGACCAGCGCTGGCTGGGCGGCACGCTCACCAACTTCAAGACCGTCAAGCAGACGATCAAGCACCTCAAGGAAATGGAACAGACCATCGCCGACGGCGGCCTTGAGAAGATGAGCAAGAAGGAAGCCCTCGACTTCACCCGCGAAATTGAAAAGCTCAACAAGTCGATCGGCGGCATCAAGGAAATGACGAGCCTGCCCGACGCCCTCTTCATCGTTGACGTTGGCTACCACAAGATCGCCATCGCTGAAGCCAACAAGCTCGGCATCCCGGTCGTGGGCGTTGTCGATACGAACTGCAGCCCCGAAGGCATCGACTACGTGATCCCCGGCAACGACGACTCCAGCAAGGCTGTCGCCATCTACGCTTCCGGCATCGCCGATGCGGTTTTGGCCGGCAAGGCTGACCGTGCCACGGGCGCAGAAGAAGAACCGGCTGAAGAATTCGTTGAAGAAGTCGACGAAAAGGCCGAAACGCCTGCTTCCTAAGACGGCGTCTCTTTGAACTGAAAAAAGGCGCACGCCGAGCCCGATGCGAGCCCGCCGCTGCGCCTTTTTCGTAAATACATTTGATTTTTCCCGTAGGCAGTCCGCAAGTCTCGGACCGCTTACGTCAAAACCCGAAAGGAGTTGAAAATAATGGCTGCTATTACTGCTGCAATGGTCAAGGCCCTGCGCGAAAAGACCGATGCTCCGATGATGGAATGCAAGAAGGCGCTCACGGAAGCTGACGGTGACGCCGCCAAGGCCGAAGAGATCCTGCGCGTCAAGCTCGGCAACAAGGCGAGCAAGGCCGCGAGCCGCGTGACCGCCGAAGGCGTGATCGGCACCTATGTTTCGCCCGACGGCAAGACGGGCGCCATCGTCGAAGTCAACTCTGAAACCGACTTCGTTGCGAAGAACCCCGAGTTCCTCAAGATGGCTGCCGACGCCGCCAAGCTCATCGCTGAAAAGGCCCCGGCTGACGTCGCGGCGCTTTCCGCTCTCGAACTCGAAGGCAAGACCCTGGACGCGATCCGTACGGCTCTCGTCGGTAAGATCGGCGAAAACATGACCTTCCGCCGCTTCAAGCGCCTTGAAGCCAAGGGTAAGCTTCACAAGTACGTGCACGGCGGCAGCAAGATTGCTACGCTCGTTGACGTTGAGGGCGGTGACGACGAAGTCGCGCACGACATCGCCATGCACATCGCTGCTTCCAAGCCCAAGGCTCTTAACGCCGAAGGGATCGACCCGGCTCTGATCGAAACCGAACGCCGTGTTGCGATCGAAAAGGCCAAGGAAGCCGGCAAGCCCGAAGCGATGCTTGAACGTATCGCCGACGGTACGGTGAAGAAGTTCCTCAAGGAAGTGACGCTTCTTGACCAGCCCTTCGTCAAGGACGACAAGGTGACGATTGCTCAGCTTCTTAAGAGCAAGAACGCCAACGTCGCTGACTTTGCCCTCTTCGTGGTGGGTGAAGGCCTTGAAAAGCGTAACGATGACTTCGCCGCTGAAGTGGCTGCCCAGACGGCTGCTGCTCAGAAGGCTTAATTCCGCTTTCTGACGGTGCCGGAAATTTTTCGGCACCCGGCAGGAAAAACGCGTTTCGGCCGTGTTGCCGGAGCGCGTTTTTTGCGGCCGTCACTTTCGCCGGCGAAGTCCGGACGCACGCAAAATTTTTTCTGATCCGCGTCTTAAGAAGGTCAGATTTGGCGGTATCATGACGCTGGATTTTTACGGATTTTTTATTAGGTCCTTTTCCTGATGCTTTGGGCCGGATAAAAAACGGGTTTGAAAGACATAATTGGAGCCACGACATGACAGAAACGAACGGGCAGACGCCTGCGCCTAAATTCAAACGAATTCTCCTGAAGCTTTCCGGTGAGGCGCTGATGGGGGATGACGCCTTCGGCATCAACCGCGCAACGCTTGCTTCGATCGTTGAAGACATCAAGGACGTTCTGTCACTCGGGGTGGAACTCGGTATTGTTGTCGGGGGCGGCAACATCTTCCGCGGTGTGGCTCTGGGCGCGACCGGTATGGACCGCGCAACCGGCGACTACATGGGGATGCTTGCGACCGTCATGAACGGTATGGCGCTGCAGGATGCGCTCAGAAACGCGGGCGTTGAAGCACGCGTGCAGAGTGCTCTGGCGATGGAGCAGGTGGCTGAACCCTATATCCGCGGCAGAGCACTTCGCTATCTGCAGAAAGGCCGCGTCGTGATTTTCGCGGCGGGCACGGGCAATCCCTTCTTTACGACCGACACGACGGCCGCACTGCGCGGCGCCGAGATCGGAGCGGAAGTCGTTTTAAAGGCCACCAAGGTTGACGGCATCTACTCTGAAGACCCGAAGAAAAATCCCAATGCCACGCTTTACCACGACATCACGTTTGATGAATGCATGAAGCGTGACCTCAAGGTGATGGACGCAACGGCCTTTGCTCTTTGCCGTGATCAGAAGCTTCCGATCAAGGTCTTCTCCATCCTCAAGAAGGGCGCGATGCGCCGTGTGGTTTTGGGGGAAGACGAAGGGACGCTCGTTCACTGCTAAAATAATTCAATTGTTTTTTGCCATACACATTAAAACAAGGCCATGACAACGATTGCAGAAATTCAGCAGACCGCTGAACACAAAATGAACCGTACGGTGGAAACGCTGCGTGAGGAATTCACGAAACTGCGTACGGGCCGTGCCTCGGTGGGGTTGCTCGACCACATCTCGGTTGAATACTACGGCTCGATGACGCCGCTTTCTCAGGTCGCGAACTTGGGCGTCGGCGACGCCCGCACGCTGACCGTGCAACCCTGGGACCGCAAGATGATCCCTGTGATTGAAAAGGCGATTCTCACGAGTGACCTGGGCCTGAACCCGGCGACCTCCGGTGACATCATCCGCGTGCCGCTGCCTCCGCTTACCGAAGAGCGCCGCCGTGAAATCACGAAGGTGGTGAGAAGCGAAGGCGAAGACGCCAAGGTGGCCGTGCGTAATCTGCGTCGTGACGCCAACGAACAGGTGAAGAAACTCGAAAAAGCCAAGGAAGTGAGCGAAGACGACTCCCGCGGCGCCGAAAAGGACATCCAGAAGATCACCGACAAGTACATCGAAGCGATCGATAAAGTCGTTGCCGAGAAGGAAAAGGAAGTGATGACGGTTTAATGCCGTCTGCGGTATCCCTACAGTATTTCCGCCCTGAAAGCCGGTGTGTTTTCGGGGCGGTCATGTTCTTAATCCTCTGTTTTTGTTAAGGATTGTTTCGGGCGATGAGCTCACATATTCCGGCACATGTTGCGGTGGTGATGGACGGTAACGGCCGCTGGGCGAAGGCCCGTTTTCTGCCGCGCGTGGAAGGTCACAGGCGCGGAATGGCAGCCTTAAAGCGCCTCACCGAAGCCGCCCGCAAAGCCGGTATCCGGCATCTCACGGTCTTTGCGTTTTCAAGCGAAAACTGGAAGCGTCCCGCCGATGAAGTCAACGCCCTCATGCGCTTTTTCGTGGACGGCTTAACGCGCGAGGCAGAGCCTTTAAGCGAGGCCGGCATCAGGCTTCATGTGGTGGGGGATACCAAGGTCTTTTCGCCGGAGCTGCAGGCAGCGATCCGCACCGCGGAACAGATGACTGAGGGCGCGCAAGCCATGACCCTTAATATCTGTGCCAACTACGGCGGCCGCTGGGATGTGGTGGATGCCGTGAACCGCCTGGTGCGTGACGGCAAACCCGTGACGGTGGAAACGGTGACGGACGCTGTTTCCATGCAGTGGGCCGGGCCTGTGGATCTGATGATCCGTACCGGGGGAGAGCAGCGGATTTCAAACTTTCTTCTCTGGCAGCTCGCGTACGCCGAACTGTGGTTTACCGAAGTCCTGTGGCCCGACTTCAGCGAAGCCGACTTCAATGAGGCACTGACCTGGTTTGCCGGACGCGAGCGGCGCTTCGGCCGGACCGGGGATCAGGTTAAAAACGGCGGCTAGTAAACCGCAACGACAACGCTTAAAGGTGGATGCATGTTAAAAACCCGCGTTATCACAGCTCTCGTTTTGGTGGCCGTTTTTGCCGCTGCCTGGTTCTTTTCGCCCGCTGCCTTTAAGGCGCTTATTGCCGCGGCCTTCATGATTGCGATGGGCGAGTGGCTCTTGATGCTTAAAGTCACGCCGGGTGCTGCAGGTGCCGCTGCCGTCATCGGTACCGTGGTGCTTGCAGCCTGCGCCTTTTACGATATTCGGTTAACCGACACGGTCTATACGGGCCTCATGCTCGTTGTGAGCTGCCTGTGGCTTGCGCTCACCGCTGTTTTGTTTGCCGCGCGCAACCTGGGTTTCCGCATAAAGCGCACGGTGTCGCTTGTCTTTGCCGTTCTCTTTCCGGTTTCCGCCTGGTTTGCTTTTGAACGGATGACCGCAACGGGCCTCGTATTCATGCTTTCGGTTTTCGCGGTTATTTGGCTTGCGGACATCTGCGCCTATTTCTGCGGCAGGCTCTTTGGCAAGCGCAAGATGGCGCCCGCAATCAGCCCGGGGAAGACCTGGGCGGGGGCTGTCGGAGCCGTTGTCTTTGTGTTTGCCTTTGCGATCATTGCCGCCGAGACCCTGCCGCACGACATGATTTTCACAAGTGTCGTTTTGGACAAGATGGGCTACGCCGCTGGGTTCGCAGCGGTTCTTCTGTTGGTGGCGGTTTCCATTGCCGGAGACCTTTTTGAGTCAGCCGTCAAGCGCCAGGCGGGCGTCAAGGATTCGAGTAATTTACTCCCCGGGCACGGCGGCTTTTTTGATCGCTTTGATTCCTCGCTGGCCGTTTTTCCGACGGCAGCGGCACTTCTTGCGGTTCTTACACTCTGAGTGTAAAACGCGCAAGTTACGCGAGCGGCCGGCCTTCGGCCGCTTTTTTCTGCCGCAAAACGGAAGCGGTCTGAAGAACGACCGAAAGCGCAATCAGAGCAAGCCCCGCCCAGAAGCTGAAGTTGAGTTCCCGGGCTTCGTCAAAAAGAACCATCGCAATGAGAATGGAGTAGACGGGCTCAAGGTTGTAGGAGAGGTTAAGCGTAAAGGCCGAGATGTGCTTTAACGCCATCATCTGCAGCAGGTACATCCCGAGCGTGATCACCGTGGCAAAGATCACGAGGTAAAGCGTATCGGGCCAAAGCACCGGCCAAAAGCGCGTTTCGGGGTTGGCCAGGAACACAAAAGGCGCAGCCGCCGCAAAGGAAAGAACGGCTCCGGCAAACTGCCAGGTAAGCACCGTTTCCGGATTGTGCGTGCGCCGGAAGGACTTCATGAAGATGGCGATCAGAGCTGCACCCGCGGCGCTTAGCACCCCGTAGAAAAGCCCCAGCCGGTAGCGCGAGTCAAACTAAACAACCCGCGCTTGAAAGCGCGGGGTTTCCTGACACGGTGCAGGCTTTCCCGCAAACAGCCAAGGTTTTTGAGGCCTTGTCTGTCCGGGCGTCCCCTGCGCCACAGGAACATTTAAAACGCAACCGCTCTACGGGTACGGAGACGCGTTTTGACGTCAAACAAAAAAGCCTGCGCCGGATCCGTTTTACCGGTCCCTGCCGCAGGCTTTTGCTGAGCCTTATAAAACTCAGGCTTGCTTTTCCTCAGCCTTTACCGTCTCTTTCTTGGCGGCTGTCTTTTTGGGAGCCGCTTCCTTTGCTGCCGTCTTACGAGCCGTTGTTTTGGCTTTGGCAGCGGTTTTCTTCGCTGCGGGCTTGGCGGCCGTTTTCGCAGCGGTCTTTGCTGCCGCGGCCGTAGCCTTTGCGGCGGTCTTTACCGCGCGGGTCTTACGGGCGGGTTTGCCTTCCGCCTTGACTTCAGCAGGCGCGGCCAGCTTCACGCTTTCCGGTTTAAAACCAACCTGCTTTGACATCGCTTCAATCACCGCCTGCTGCTCCTCAACCACACGCTTTAACCGTGCGATTTCAGCCGCATAGGGATCGCGTTCGCCGGGCGTTACTGCATAAGCCGCAAACCCTTCGTGATTGAGTTTTTTCTGTGCGGCGCCTTCCGCAACCTTGCGACCCGGCACACCCACGATGGTTTCGTTGGCGGCAACGGGTTTCACCACAACGGCGTTGGAGCCGATGCGGGCGTTGTCGCCCACCTTAAAGCCCCCGAGAATCTGAGCACCGGCCCCGATCACGACGCCGTTACCGATCGTGGGATGGCGCTTTTCACCGCGCCCGAGGCTTGTTCCGCCCAGGGTCACGCCGTGATAAATCGTGCAGTCATCGCCCACCTCCGCGGTCTCCCCGATCACCACGCCCATACCGTGGTCGATAAAGACGCGGCGCCCGATTTTGGCAGCCGGATGAATTTCAACCCCCGTCAAAAACCGCGCAGCATGACTCACCCAGCGCGCAAACGTGGGCCAGCCCTGCAGATTGCACCAGTAGGCCCAGCGGTGCATGATGAGCGCATGAAACCCGGGGTAGCACAGAGCCACTTCCAGTTTGCTGTGCGCGGCGGGGTCCCGCTCAAAAATGGTTTTCAGATCTTCGCGGATGCGTTCAAACATGGGAAAACTGTCCTTTGTGTGCAGTCTTTGAGGCCAATAGTCTGATTGTAGAGCGAACTGCCTTACTTTTTCGCGTCCGTCATGCTCTTTTTCGCGTCTTTGGTGCCGATTCTGTCTTTTTTCGAGCGGATGACGGCCGCACAGATCCCGCGAAGAAGATCAACTTCGCGCTGCGTGAGACCGCTGCGCGCAAAAAGCCGGCGGCTCATCGCCATGAGGTTTTTGGGTTCATCGGGATTCAGTGCACCGCAGGCTGTCATCGCCTGCTGCCAGTGTCCGTAAAACCCTTCAATGGCTTTGACGCTTGCCGCAGGCTCCTTTTCAAAGCGCTCCTGCCAGGTGTAGAGCTCATGATCATGGTGCGAGTCCGACAAAAGCGCGAGATGCATTTCATAGGCCGTAATCTGCACGGCCTGCGAGAGGTTCAGACTCGGGCTTTCCGGGTTTGCGGCAATCGCCGAGCACGTCTGACACAGATCCATCTGCTCGTTAGTAAGGCCGCTTCGCTCCGTCCCGAACACAAACGCGATGCAGGGCTTGTCGTCCCTCTCAAGCCACGCGGCGGCCCTTGCCGCACTCGTTCTTAAGTCTTCAATCGGAGGCCCGAACTCGCGGCTGTAGCCCGACAAAGCAAAGGCCTGCGTGACGCCTTCCAGTGCGTCGAGAAGCGTTTCATGCGTGCAGGCGTTTTCAAGGACGTCCACGGAGCTCGTCGCAAACGCCACAGCTTCCGGATTCGTTCTGAAATCCGGATCCTTGGGGTTCACAACCCTGAGGTCGGTAAAGCCCATGGTTTTAACCGCCCGCGCGGCCGACCCGATGTTGCCCGGGTGGCTCGGTTCCACCAAAATAAAACGAACGCGCTCTGAGGCCTGAGGTACGTGATCCACAGCAATGTTCCCGCTTGAGAATAAAAAGGCACCGGGAACAGTCCCGATGCCCGCCGTGCGCTATTTTAACGGCCCGATTACCACCCGCGGACGTGATCAAGCGCCTCAGTGATGCGCCCTTCGCCGTTAACCAGAAGGAGCTTTTCGTAAGGCGCTGCCGTCGGACAGGCATGGTTCGGAAGAATCCGCAGGCGGGTGCCGACCGGAAAATCCGAGGGCTTTAAGAGCGTGTCCGCCGGCAGCGTGATGATGCCGTGCTCCTGGTTGGTGCCCGTGAGCAAAATCCGCCCGCCGTCCAAAGGTTTACCGGCGATGTCACACACCAGGCCGTAACCGTAGTCGTGCTTTTGGCGCTGCGTGCCGCGGTCGCGGCTCATCGCCAGGAAACCCGCATCACAAATCACCTGGTGCTTTTCGTCCTGGTGCCCGATCACGGTTGTGACAACAGACCCTGCGATATCGTCAAGCGTACAAACCCCGAGGTTGGTCATAAAGAGATCAAAAAGCGCACAAACGCCCGCGCGGATTTCCGTGACGCCGGATTCGCTCTCACTGAACATCAACGTAGGAGAAGACCCCACGGAAACAATGCTGACTTCATACCCCGCTTTTCTTAAGCGGTCGGCGGCCGTCACAATCCCTGTGCGTTCGCCTTCAGCAGCCGCTTTAATTGCGGCAAGCGTTTTACATTCATAGCTGTCTCCGGCGTGCGTTAAAACACCCGCGAGTGTTGCGCCGTCTGTGAGCGCCGCCGCTGTCTTTAAAAGCAGATCACTTTCGGGTTTAATCCCGGAGCGGTGGCCGTCCACATCGACTTCAAGAAGCACCGGAATTTCGGTCTTTTCCCTGCGGCAGAAATCTGACACTGCGACCGCTGCCGCCACATTATCGAGAATGATCTTGAGATCACACCCCGAGTCGCGGATCGCTTTGACTACGGAAAGCTTCTGCGGGGCAATACCCACCGCATAAAGAATGTCTTTGACGCCGTGAGAGGCAAAGTAGCGGGCTTCCGCAAGCGTTGAGACGGTTGCGGGGCCCTCGGGCGTCATCATCTGGCGCCGTGCGATACCGATTGACTTATGCGTTTTTAAGTGCGGACGGTAAGTGACGCCGAGCGCTGCGGCCCGCCCTTTGGCTCGCGCAATGTTGGCCGAGAGCTTCGCGTCATCAATGACAAAAGCCGGTGTCATCAGTTCCGGGCTCGTGAGCGTCAGCCCCACCGGATCCGCCGTTTCCGTAACCGTCATCTTTTCGTCCTTTTCAAGAAATTTTTCTGCACCCCGTCCTAATTCTGTTTTTCGCTGATTTCACGCAAAAAATGGAAAAACAGGGGCGAATGCGCTTAGAATTATATCTAGAAATTTTTATATAAAAGTACCGATGTTTGAAAAAAATTCTCCCGTGAGAGCGCCGCTCCTCCCCTACACCGCTGTCGCCGATCTGATCGTGCAGCTGATGGGAAAAGGCTGTGAAGTGGTCCTGCATGACCTCGACACCCCGCAGCACTCCGTTGTCTATGTTGCGGGAGAGAGCGTCACGGGCCGCAAACCCGGCCAGGGCTTCCGGCACTTGGTGAGCGAACTCATCCGCACCCCCAGAGAAACTCCCAACATCACCCCCAACTGGTTTTTCGAGCACGAGGGAAAACCGGTGCGAAGCACCACGCTTTTTATCCGCAACAGCCGGGGGGAACTCACGGGAGCGCTCTGCGTGAACCTTGACGTCACGGGGGCCGTGCGTGATTTTGAGCGTCTGGCGTCGCTCTTACCAGGCCTTGCCGGCATCAATCCGCTCTCAGAAAGCCCGGCCGCCCCCCTTACGGGCACCGCTTCCGTTACCGCTGAAACTGGCTCCGGCAACGCTGAAAGCGTCTTTACGTCGGTGTGCCGCCTCATTGACCGCATGACCGCGGCGGGCGCCAAAACCCGCGAAGAGCGCCTGCAGCTCATTGACTTCATGCAGGACAGAGGCGTTTTTCTTGTAAAGGGCGCCCTCGAATACGCCGCCGACAAACTCGGCATTTCCAAAGTCACCGTCTACAGTGACCTTGATGCTTTGAAGCGCCGCAAAACCGAACAACGAAACTAAACCGCATAAGAGGAAAATCCATGCAGATCGTCACACCGGACTTTAAAGGCAAAAACCCCGGTCACTACAGCGCAGGTGTTATCTCCAACGGCATGCTCTACGTCTCTGGACAGCTTTCGCTGGATCCCGACACCCGAGAACCCTGCACCGGAGACATCAGGGCGCACGCGCTTCTGGCGTTAAATAACGTCGACCGGGTCCTGAAAGCCGCGGGCGTCACCCGCAACCAGGTCGTGCTCTGCCGCGTCTACACACCGTCCTCGGAATACTGGGGCGCAATTAACGAGGTCTACGCCGAATTTTTCGGAGAACACAAGCCCGCACGCATTGTCGTTTCCACCACAAGCCTTCACTTCGGGTGCCTCGTTGAAATCGAAGCCATGGCTGAAATGCATTCCTAAATCACAGGAGAAAGAACATAAACTACCGCTGCATACACTGCGGAGCACTCACCGACACCACGACACACGCGCCGTTTTGCACCTGCGGAGGCCTTTTTGAACTCGACTTCACGCCGCCCGACTGGGACGCGGCAAAAATCGACAAATCCGAATGGTCGCTTTTCCGTTACCGCGCCTTTATGGCGGTGGACGGGGACAGCTGGAGAGACGTGACATTGGGCGAAGGCATGACGCCGACCGTTCAACTTGAGCCCGGGATGTACGTCAAGGTCGACTACATGATGCCCACGCTCTCCTTTAAGGACCGCGGTGCCGCAGCGCTCGTGGCGCACATGAAGGCGATCGGCGTCAAAACCTGCGTGCAGGACTCAAGCGGCAACGCCGGCAACGCCGTTGCGGCCTACTGCGCCCGCGCGGGGATCGCGTGTGAAATTTACGTTCCCGAAGGCACAAGCCCCAAAAAGATCACGATGATTGAAGCGCACGGCGCCAAGGCCCACGTGATTCCGGGAACGCGCGACCACTGCGCCGACGTCTGCCGCGCTCGCGTCAGAGAGGACGGCGTCTACTACGCCAACCACGTCGCCAATCCCTTTTTCTATGAAGGTACGAAAACCTACATCTACGAGATTTTCGAGCAGCTCGGCCGCATTCCCGACCACGTTGTCGTTCCCGTCGGTAACGGCACGCTCTTTATCGGAGCAGTGAAGGCTCTGGAACATCTCTATAACTCAGGTGCGATCAAGACCTTCCCGCAGATCGTGGCGCTTCAGAGCGAACTGTGTCAGCCCCTGAAATCCGCGGTTGACAAGGGGCTTGGCCACGCCGACACCACGGTAACCGTGAGCCCCACGATTGCCGAAGGAATCGCGATCGGCCAGCCCCTGCGCGACCGCGAGATTCTCGCGATGGTGAAAAAACACAACATTCACAGAATTTCCCGCAGGAAGCCCGGGGCTTGAGCCCCGGGAGGAATGCGGGC
>OIWV01000599.1_pt1 | contig 34431 bp, 28 predicted proteins | sample 1587751 | NCBI WGS metagenome assembly OIWV01 (sample SAMEA3888913, study PRJEB22519) | human gut metagenome | biome: human gut; feature: human-associated habitat; material: faeces | place: Denmark | collected 2010
CAAAGCCGAGCAAGGGGAAGTGGGTTTCTTTATATATATACGTCGCAGTCCTTGATAAGGTTTATAAGTCGTCAAAGTTTACAACCTGCTCCTTCGGTTTCTTGTTCTCTTTCTTGGGAGCCGACTCGTTGCCTTCATTTGTAGTTTCGGCAGAATGTTTGTGCTCAGCCTGCATACCGTCTTCGTCGAGCATAATCTCCTCGTCTACCGTTATGCTGTCGTTAGCCAGCGTGTCTACCTTGGCACGTGGAACATAGCTTGAGCAGTTGTACATGCCAGAGGTTATGTCGGCATCCTTAGGCTTGCCAAACTTTACGCGGTACTTGGCAAAGGCAGGGTCGTTCAATACCGACTCGAGGAAGTAGCCGCATATAGGCAACGCCGTGCGCGAGCCTTGTCCGAGGGCGCCAGTGCGGAAGTGTATGCAGCGATACTCGCCGCCTACCCATGCTCCTACAACGAGGTTGGGGCTTACACCCATAAACCAAGCGTCCGAGTGGTTGTTTGATGTACCCGTCTTTCCGCCCCAGTCGGTATCGCGGAACTGTCCTACATATCCGTTAAGGCTCATAGATGTGCCGCCCGGTTCGTGTGTGCCGCCCAAAAGGAGCTGCTGCATAAGGAAGGCGCTCTTGTACGGAATAACCTGTTCCTCGTTCACTGGAGCTGTGTATACCTCCTTGCCGTTGCGGTCGACAATGCGTGTAACGAGCTGTCGTCTTACATATTTGCCGTCGTTGGCAACGGTAGAGTAGGCGTTGGCAAGCTCGAGCAGGTTGAGGTCGCTTGAACCCAAAGCCAAGGCAGGAGTCTCGTCAAGCGGACTCTCTATACCCATCTTGTGGGCAGTCTCGGCTATGCGTGCAATGCCCATCTCTTGACCAAGACGTACGGCAACCGAGTTGATGCTTCGTGCAAAGGCACCCTTCAGAGGAATTGAGTCGCCGGTGAAGTAGCCATTGGCATTGGTTGGTGCCCATGTCACCTCCTTGTTCTGTGCCTTGTCGAACACCTGCATAGAGAAGTATTCGTCGCGGCGCTTGTCGCAGGGTGTCAGTCCCTGGTTCATAGCCTCGGTATAGACAAAGAGCTTGAAGGTAGAGCCAGGCTGGCGCATAGCTGTAACCTTGTCGTACTTCCACGACTTGAAGTCGATGTCGCCCACCCATGCCTTGACGGCGCCCGTCTGAGGCTCCATAGCAACAAATGCGCAGTGCATGAAGTGTACCATATAGCGTATTGAGTCCATTGTAGAGATTTCCTTCTCAATGGTGCCGTGCTCATAGTCGAATAGCTTTACCTTGTGAGGCTTGTTGAGATAGTACTCAATAGAGTCGGGGTTATTGGGGAATCGGTTGGCAAGGTTCTTGTATATAGGCAGCTTCTGCGCAATGCCCTCGATAAAGTTGGGTATCACGTTGTGTTGTTCGTCCTGCCAAGGGTCCTGCTTGCCCCAGTGGTTGTTGAAGTTGCGCTGTACCTGCTTCATCTGCTTGATGGCGGCATCCTCGGCATACTTCTGCATACGCGAGTCGATGGTGGTGTATATCTTCAAGCCCGAAGAGTAGAGGTCGTATCCGTTTTCGCGGCACCAGTTCTTCAGTTCGGTAGCCACAGCATCGCGGAAGTAGAGCGCCTTGCCGTCGTAGTTGCTCTCCACGCTATAGTTAAGCTTGATAGGTATGGCCGATATCGAGTCGAACTGCTGGCGGTTGAGGTTGCCGTGCTTAACCATATTGTATAGCACCACGTTGCGGCGGCGTATCGAGTTGTCGGGGTTGGCTATAGGGTTGTAGTAGGTAGTGGCCTTAAGCATGCCCACAAGCACAGCCGCCTGCTCGGTAGTAAGCTCCTTAGGGGTGCAGTTGAAGTAGGTTTTCGACGCTGTCTTGATGCCAAAAGCGTTAGAGCCGAAGTCCACGGTGTTGGCATACATCGTTATAATCTCCTTCTTGCTGTGTGTAAGCTCGAGCTTTGTGGCTATAATCCACTCCTTGCTCTTCATAATGAGCATGCGCACACCAGGAATCATACCGAGCAAACCGGTAGAGTAGTCGGTGCGCACACGAAACATATTCTTGGCGAGCTGCTGTGTTATGGTAGAAGCTCCACGGGCGTCGTGGTGCAGCACAGCATCCTTAACGGCACCCATGAGTCCGGTATAGTCGATACCATGATGGCTGTAGAAGCGCTCGTCCTCGGTGTTGATAAGGGCTTTCCAGAACACGGGGTTGACGTCCTCGTATGCCACAGGTGTTCGGTTCTCGTTGAAGAACTTGCCTATCTGTACACCGTCTGCGCTGTATATCTCGGAAGCCTCGTGTGTCTCCGGGTTCATAATGGTGTAGAATCCGGGCGACTTGCCGAAGAGCCACAGGAAGTTGATGTCTACCATTCCGAGGTAGATAATGAATGCAGCAATGCAAGATACGAATCCGATGAGTGTCTTGGTATACCAGGCTCTGCCTTTGTACAGATTCTTGTACCAAGGGAAGAAGGCCTTTGCCTTATTAAGGCACCAGATGAGAATGGTTTTAATTTTTTTCATCTTCTAATGTATTGATTTGCTAATTAAATGTACTGAGACTAAAGATTGTAGGAAATGCCATCCTATAATATTGCAAAAGTACAAAAATTGTGTCAATCTATGAGCTTATTGTCTATATAATTTATTATTTCTTTGTAGTTGTCGGGATTAAACCATTTGATGCTTTCGTCGCGCTTAAACCACGTTAGTTGTTTGCGGCAGTAGCGTCGTGTGTTGCTCTGTATCTTGTATATGGCTTGGTCGAGGGTTGTCAGTCCGTCGAGATACTCGAACATCTCCTTGAATCCTACGGTGTTAAGGGCATTGAGGTGCCTCTTGTCGTACACGGACATGGCTTCTTGCTCCAAGCCCTGGTCTATCATGTCGAGCACGCGTGCGTTGATGCGCTCGTACAGGATGTCGCGGTCGCGGTTGAGGGCTATCTTTATGATGTTGAATGGGCGCTGCTTCTTCTCGTTCTGCCGGAAGGAGGTGTAGGTCTTTCCCGTCATGTGGCATATCTCCAATGCGTGCACCACACGGCGTGGATTCTTTTGGTCTACAACGGCCCAGTGCTCGGGGTCGAGCAGCTTAAGCTCCTCTACAAGGCGTTCGAGGCCCTCGTTCTCAAGCCTTTGCTTCATCCACTCGCGTGTCTTGTCGTCGATGGTAGGTATGTCGTCGATGCCGTTGCACACAGCGTCGATGTACATCATCGAGCCGCCTGTAAGCAATGCCACGTCGGAGGTGTTGAACAGGTTGGAGGCGAGCAGGTGCATAACGTCCTCCTCGTACATAGAGGCGCTGTAGTAGTCGTCGATGTGGTGGTTTGCCACAAAGAAGTGCTTGACGCGCTCTTGCTGTATGGCGGTGGGGGCGGCAGTGCCGATAGGTATTTCTGCGAATATCTGCCGGGAGTCGGCGTTGATGATAGGCACCCCGAGATGCTCTGCCACTTGTAGGCACAGCTCGGTTTTGCCTACACCGGTTGGTCCAACAATAACAATCAGTGTTTTCGCCATTATTGTGTCTTGTTAAATGAAAAAAGGAGCTAAGGGGTCAAGTCGGCGATATGGTGGCTGGTGCTGCAACCTTCGACTTGATTCCTTAACTCCCTTGGTATTTGCTTTAAAAAATTATCGGATAATTCCTCGTTTAGACGATTCTACAAAGTCGATGATATACTGTATCTCCTTTGTTACCTCAAGATTGTTCTTTATCTCCTGTATACCTTCCGCCATGATGCCCTTAGAATAGAGCAGGCGGTAGGCTGTGTGGATGTTGTCGATAAGCTCGTTAGAGAAGCCGCGGCGACGCAATCCGATGAGGTTCAAGCCACAATATTTTGTTGGCTCCTTGCCTGCGATGATGAATGGAGGAATGTCCTGGCTGAAACGGCATCCACCCTGAATCATTACATATCCGCCAATGCGGCAGAACTGGTGGCAGAGAACGTTGGCAGAGATGATGGCGTTGTCGTCAACCACTACCTCGCCGGCAAGCTTGGTAGAGTTGCCGATGATGATGCCGCTGCCTACCTCACAGTCGTGAGCGATGTGTACACACTCCATAAGGAGGTTGTTTGAGCCAACTACGGTTTTGCCTTTTGAGGCTGTACCGCGCGATATGGTTACGTTCTCGCGTATGCTGTTGTTGTCGCCAACTATACAAATGGTCTCCTCGCCACGGAACTTAAGGTCCTGCGGCTTTGTCGAGATGCTTGCACCAGGCATAAACTCGTTGCCGTTGCCTATGCGTGCGCCAACGTGTATGGTTACGCTGTTCTGCATAACGTTGTTGTCGCCTATCTCTACATTCTTGTCAATGTAACAGAATGGACCAATAATATTGTTATCGCCAAGCTTTGCTTCCGGATGAACGTATGCTAATGGGCTTATCTGATTCATTTTGAGATTTGAGTTTTGGTTTTACTTGTTTTTTACGATTTGGGCTGTGAAGGTGGCCTCCGACACAACGTGGTCGCCTACAAATACATATCCCTTCATAGACGAGATGCCGTGGCGCAACGGAGCGAGCAAGTCGACCTTGAACAGGAGGGTGTCGCCTGGCACTACCTTCTGGCGGAACTTGACATCGTCTATCTTCATAAAGTAGGTAGACCAGCGCTCTGGCTCTTCAAGAGTGTTGAGCACAAGCAAGCCGCCGCACTGTGCCATAGCCTCAATCTGCAGTACACCAGGCATAACAGGTTCCTGCGGGAAGTGGCCTGTAAAGAAAGGCTCGTTGGCTGTGACGTTCTTTACGCCTACGATGCTTGTGGCGCCAAGCGATACAACCTTGTCCACCAACTGCATAGGGTAGCGGTGGGGCAGAAGCTCGCGTATGCGTATGTTGTCCATTACAGGAGCCTCGTTGGGATCGTATATAGGTGCCTGGATTTCGTGCTTGCGAATTTCGCGGCGCATCTGGCGGGCAAACTTGTTGTTGATGGTATGGCCAGGACGTGTGGCGATGATGCGGCCCTTGATAGGCTTGCCGATAAGCGCCATGTCGCCAATGATGTCGAGCAGCTTGTGGCGTGTGCACTCGTTCTCCCATTCGAGAGGCTTGTGCTGTATGTAGCCAAGCTCGGTGGCGTCGCGGCGCTCAACCTTAAGCATGTCGGCAAGGGTGTCGAGACGCTCCTGGGTGGTTTGCTGCTCGTATATAACGATGGCGTTGTCGAGGTCGCCACCCTTTATAAGGTTGGCCTTAAGAAGAGGCTCTATATCGCGCACGAACACGAAGGTGCGTGCACGTGATATCTCGTCGGCAAACTTGTCCATACTCTCAAGTGTTGCAAACTGCGAGTTGATGAACTTAGAGTTGAACGAGCACATAGCTGTGAGCGAGAACTCTTCGTCGGGAAGGATGGTGATGCAAGAGCCGGTCTCCTCGTCCTTAACCTCTATCTTGTGGCGGATGACGTACCAATCCTTAGGTGCATTCTGCTCCTCGCAGCCTATCTCCTCGATCTTCTGCACATACATTGACGCGCTGCCGTCAAGGATAGGAAACTCGGGACCGTTGACCTGGATAAGACAGTTGTCTATACCCATGGCATAGAGAGCCGCCATACCATGCTCGATGGTAGATACACGGATGTCGCCTTTGCCCAAAACGGTGCCGCGCTGTGTGTCGACAACATTCTCGGCAATGGCCTGTATTATAGGCATGCCGTCGAGGTCGATGCGCTGTATTTTATAACCAGTGTTCTCAGGGGCAGGGTTGAAAGTCACTGTCAGACTCAATCCTGTGTGCAGGCCTTTGCCGCACAAAGAGAAACTGCCTTTAAGAGTCTTCTGTTTTGACATATTATATATGTTTATTTTATTTTTTCGTTCAATTCTTCTATTTTCTTCTTGGCGTCGTTAAGGTCCTTGTACATATCCGGCAAGCGACGGAAAATGGCTTGCGACTTGAAGTACTGACGTGGATTCATCGGAGGTGTGCCGATAAGTTCCTCGCCTCCCTTGAGGCTGCCTGGTACACCCGACTGTGCTCCCAAGAAGGTCTTGTCGCCAATGGTGATGTGGCCGGCAAGACCTACCTGACCGCCGAACATACACCAAGAGCCCACCTTTGTGCTGCCGGCTATACCCACCTGGGCAGACATTACGGTGTTTTCGCCAATCTCGACGTTGTGAGCCACCTGCACAAGGTTGTCGAGCTTTACGCCCTTATGGATGACGGTAGCGCCCATGGTAGAACGGTCTACGCAGGTGTTGGCGCCAATCTCCACGTTGTCCTCAATTACGACAATACCAATCTGCGGTATCTTGTCGTAGCCGTTGGCACCCGGAGCAAAGCCAAATCCGTCGGCACCGATAACGCTGCCGGCATGAATCGTGACGTTGTTGCCAATCTTACAACCTTGGTATATTGTGGTGTTGGGATAGAATATGCAGTTTGAGCCTACCTTTACGTTGTCGCCAACAACGGCGTGTGGGTAGATTTGGCATCCGTCGCCTATCTCGGCACCTTCGCCTATGTATGCAAAAGGTCCTACATAACAATTATTGCCAAGCTTGGCGCTTGGCGCGATATATGCTTGTGGTGCAACACCTGTCTTCTTAGGCTTGCTTGCTTCGTAAATCTGGAGAAGCTTGGCTATACTCTCGTAGGCATTTGGTACACGAATTAGTGTGGCGTCTACGTCTTTTTCGAGTTCTACATCTTCGTTTACAATGACGATAGACGACTTGGTGTCGTATAGATAATGTGTATATTTTGGATTGGAGAGAAAAGAGATTGCACCCTCGGTGCCTTCCTCAATCTTGGCAAAAGTGTGTACCTTGGCGTCTTTGTTGCCTTCCACTCTTCCGCCAATGACATTGGCTATTTGTTCTGCTGTAAATTCCATGTATTTTGCAATTTAGATTTTTAATTTTGCAAAAGGCTTTAACTTAGAGTCAGCGGGCGCTATAAATAGCTACCCGCTGAGTTGATAACCTTTTATTTTTGCAAAAATAAGCAATTTTATTGATATAGCGCTTGTTGCTTGTGTGAATTTGTCTATTTTGCAAAAAAAACAGTACTTTTTCCTTAGATACCGAACTTTTCGAGCTCTTTATCCATCTGTTGCTGCAGTTCTTTGGCGTTCTTGGCAGCCTTCTCGGCAAAGTCCTCGCCCTTTGATGCGTAGATTATGCCGCGAGAGCTGTTTACCAGCAGTCCGCAGTCTTTGTTCATACCATATTTGCATACCTCCTCAAGCGAGCCGCCCTGGGCGCCTACACCCGGCACGAGCAAGAAGTGGTTGGGCACAATCTTGCGGATGTCCTCAAACATACGGCCCTGAGTGGCACCTACAACGTACATCATGTTGTCGGCATTACCCCAGTTCTGCGATGTGTGCAGCACCTTCTCGAAGAGGCGCTCGCCATTGACATCCTCTGTAAGCTGGAAGTCGTGGCTGCCCTTGTTGCTGGTGAGGGCAAGCAGGATGACCCACTTGTCTTTGTAGCCAAGGAACGGTGTTACGCTGTCCTCGCCCATGTATGGAGCAACGGTTAGCGAGTCGACATCATACTCCTCGAAGAATGTGCGGGCGTACATGGCGCTTGTGTTGCCTATGTCGCCACGCTTTGCATCTGCCACGATAAAGTGGTTGGGGTAGTTCTCCTTGAGATACTTGATAGTTTTCTCGAAAGAGATGAGACCCTTAACACCGAATGCCTCGTAGAAAGCGAGGTTTGGCTTGTATGATACGCAGTAGTCGGCTGTGGCGTCAATGATAGCCTTGTTGAAGGCGAAGATAGGGTCTTCCTCCTTAAGCAGATGCTCGGGCATCTTCTTGAGGTCGGTGTCGAGACCTACGCAGAGGAACGAGCGCTTGGTCTTTATCTGATTTACTAATTCTGATCTGTTCATAACGATAAGAGTTTATAAATTATAATGCAATTAGTATTTGCAAATATTGTTATGATTGACGGCTTATAATTCGTTCTCCTTCATCTTCTCCGCATTCTCTGCCACGGTAAGCGCGTCAATCATCGACTGGATGTTGCCGCCCATAAAGCCGGGGAGGTCGTACACGGTCATACCTATGCGATGGTCGGTTACACGGCCCTGGGGGAAGTTGTAGGTACGAATTTTTGCCGAGCGGTCGCCGGTAGACACGAGGGTCTTGCGGCGGTTGGCAATGTCGTCAACATACTTCTGGTGCTCCTTGTCATAAATATATGTACGCAGGCGCGCAAGAGCTCTTTCCTTGTTCTTAGGCTGGTCGCGGGTCTCGGTACACTCGATGAGTATTTCTTCTACCTCGCCAGTGTTGGGGTTCTTCCACATATAGCGGGCGCGCACACCCGACTCAACCTTGTTTACGTTCTGACCACCGGCACCCGAAGAGCGGAAGGTATCCCACTTGATTTCGCCCTCGTTGATGTTTACCTCGAATGGGTCGGCCTCAGGAAGGACGGCTACGGTTGCTGCTGATGTCTGCATACGGCCGTTCGACTCGGTAACAGGAACGCGCTGAACGCGGTGAACCCCCGACTCGTACTTCAATGTGCCGTACACGTTGTCGCCGCTTACAGCGAAGCAGATTTCCTTGAAACCACCTACTGCGCCCTCGCTCTCGCTTGTTACAGACACTGTCCAGCCCTTCGACTCGCAGTACTTCTTGTACATCATGAATATCTCGCCGGCAAAGAGGCAAGCCTCGTCGCCGCCGGTACCGGCACGAACCTCCATCTGTACGTTCTTGGCGTCCTCAGGATCCTTAGGTACAAGGGCTATCTTTATCTCTTCCTCAAGCTTAGGCTGAAGCTCCTCGTTAGTGGCAAGTTCCTCGCGAGCCATCTCCTTCATGTCGGCATCCTGCTCGTTCATAAGGATATCCTTTGCCTCGGCAATGCCGTTAAGGCAGTTGATATACTTCTGGCGAAGCTTCATGATGTCCTCAAGGTCCTTGTACTCCTTTGTAAGTTTGACATAACGCTGCTGGTCAGCAATAACAGAAGGGTCGGTTATGAGGGTTGACACCTCCTCATAACGAGCCTCCAGTCCGTCGAGTTTCTCTAATATATTATTGTTTTCTGCCATTTGTTGTGTTTTGTTGTAGACAAGTACTGATACTGCTCAACTATATAATAAATTAATATTCGAATTCGCCATATTCCGACTTGATGAGCAACGAGCGCTTGCCTTCCTCGATGTGGCCCACAATTTGGGCGTCGATGTTGAAGCTCTTGCTTATCTCTATCACCTTATCGGCAACCTCCGGACGTACGTATATCTCCATGCGGTGACCCATGTTGAATACCTTGTACATCTCCTTCCAGTCGGTCTGGCTCTGCTCCTGGATGGCGCGGAAGAGTGGGGGAACCGGGAACATGTTGTCCTTGATAACGCGGCAGTTGTCGCCTACGAAGTGAAGCACCTTGGTCTGGGCGCCACCGGTACAGTGAACCATACCGTGAATCTCAGGACGCAGCTCGTCGAGCAGGCGCTTGATAACCGGGGCGTATGTACGTGTAGGCGAAAGTACGAGCTTGCCTGCATTTACAGGTGCTCCCTCTACAGCGTCGTCAAGACGGTAGCCACCGCTGTATACCAGCTCGTTAGGCACTGCGTGGTCGTAGCTCTCGGGATACTTCTCGGCAAGATACTTGGCAAACACGTCGTGGCGGGCACTTGTCAGTCCGTTAGAGCCCATGCCGCCGTTGTACTCCTTCTCGTATGTGGCCTGGCCAAATGATGCAAGACCAACGATGACATCGCCCGGCTTGATATTGGCATTGTTGATAACGTCCTTGCGCTTCATACGACAGGTAACGGTAGAGTCGACGATAATTGTGCGAACAAGGTCGCCAACGTCGGCTGTCTCGCCACCAGTGGCATAAACGCCAACACCCATCTTGCGCAGTTCGGCAAGCAGCTCGTCGGTTCCGTTGATAACGGCAGAGATAACCTCGCCAGGTATAAGCATCTTGTTGCGGCCTATGGTGCTTGACACGAGGATGTTGTCAACGGCACCAACGCAAAGCAGGTCGTCGGTGTTCATGACGATAGCATCCTGTGCAATGCCCTTCCAAACGCTTAGGTCGCCAGTCTCTTTCCAATACAGGTATGCGAGAGACGACTTTGTGCCTGCGCCGTCGGCATGCATGATGTTGCAGTATTCGGGGTCGCCTCCAAGGATATCAGGGATAATCTTACAGAAGGCCTGTGGATAAAGACCCTTATCGATATTCTTAATGGCGTTGTGCACATCTTCTTTAGCTGCGCTTACACCGCGCATCATGTATCTGTTCGATTTGTCCATTGTCGTATTTTTGTTTTGTTTATTGTCAATGTTATTGTTATATGTCTATTTGTTTAGAGCTGCTCCTCGCCGTTCCAGAAGTCCCAGCTGGCAAAGGCTTGCAATAGAAGCATCTCCAATCCATTCTTTGTAGTGGCTCCATACTTGGCTCCATTCTTCATAAAGAGGGTTTCGTCGGGGTTGTAGATGAGGTCGTACAGAATGGTGTGGGTGTCCATGGCCTCGTAGGGGATGTCGGGGCATGTATCAGCCTTGGGGTACATGCCAAGCGGGGTGCAGTTTACTATAACATTATACTCTTTTATAAGCTCAGGGGTTACTTCTTCGTATGTTATGCAACCGTCTTTCTTGGCTCTGCTTACAAACAACGTTTCGAGTCCGAGCGACTTCAGTCCATACTCTATGGCGCGTGAGGCTCCGCCCGTACCAAGGATAAGTGCCTTTTTATGGATGTTCTCAAGCATAGGCTCAATGCTGCGCGTGAAGCCGATGACGTCGCTGTTGAATCCCTTAAGCGTAAGGTTCTTGCCCTTGCGTGTGATGCGTATAACATTAACGGCGCCTATGGCGCGTGCCTCGGGGCTAAGCTCGTCGATGTAGCTTATCACCTTCTGCTTGTATGGAATAGTGACGTTAAGTCCTTTAAGCTCTGGGGTGGAGGCAAGTATCTCGGGTAAGTCCTCAATGTTAGGTATCTCAAAATTGATGTAGCGTGCGTTGATGCCTTCGTTGGCAAACTTCTCGTTGAAGAAGCTAACGGAGAAAGAGTGTCCTAACGGGTATCCAATTAATCCATACTTATCCATAATTATAGTTGTTTGTTAGTCGGAGTTTTTATTTTGTAGCAAAGTACATAGTGCAGATTCCGAAGGTGAATCTTTTGAAAGAAGCCTCTTTAAAACCTGCCTTCTTGAGAATGTCTGTCATACGCTCGCCTTGCGGAAAAGCCTCTATAGTGGCTGTGAGGTAGGTGTATGCTGTAGCGTCGCCAGAGATAAACTTGCCGTATACGGGTAGGATGGTGTGCGAGTAGACCTTAAACAACTGTTTCATAGGGAATTGTACCGGTGTGGTAAGTTCCACTATGCAGAGATGTCCTCCAGGCTTTAGCACACGGCACATCTCCTTAAGTCCACGATCGAGGTCTTGAAAGTTTCTTATTCCGAATGCGGCTGTTACGGCGTCGAACGAATTTTCTGGATAAGACAATGCCATACAGTCTTCCTTGCTGAAGGATATGACGTTGTCGAGACCAAGCTTCTTGGTCTTTATTCGGCCTACGTTCATCATGCCTTCGCTTATATCAACTCCGACCAACTTTTGTGGTTGGAGCATCTTGGCAGCTTGAATGGCAAAATCGCCAGTACCCGTTGCGATGTCGAGCATCGTTTGTGGCTTAAATGGTTTCAAGCGCTTCAATGCTTTTTGACGCCATATCTTGTCTATGTTCCACGACAACCGGTGGTTGAGCTTGTCGTATGTTTGGGCTATGTTGTCAAACATTTGTTCCACTTGAGCGCCTTTTTCCTCGTTGTCGTTGTATGGCTTTATCTGTTCTTGTTTGTATGTCATTGTCTTGTTCTTATAACCAAATAATGTTGGGTGCCGGACATAGGTACAGCACCCAACAATCTTTTAAACGGTTACTTGCGTGTAGCAAGATATGCAGCGATGTTCTTCTCGATACGTGCGGCGATGTCGCCTTCCTCTGCAGTCTTGTCGAATGTCTCGCCTGTGATGTGCTCGTAAAGCTCGATATAGCGGTTGCTTACGCTTTCGGCATACTCGTCTGTAATCTCAGGCATAGTCTGGCCAGGCTCGTTCATAAAGTTGTGCTCGATGAGCCACTGGCGTACAAACTCCTTAGAGAGCTGCTTCTGAGGCAATCCCTTCTCAAACTTTTCCTCATAACCGTCTGCGTAGAAGTAGCGGCTTGAGTCGGGTGTGTGTATCTCGTCGATGAGGTATACCTTGCCGTCGCGATTGCCAAACTCGTACTTGGTGTCGACAAGGATAAGACCGCGCTTTGCTGCCATCTCCTGGCCACGCTGGAAGATACGGCGTGTGTAGTCTTCCATTACGGCATAGTCTTCAGCGCTTACAATACCCTGGGCGATGATTTCCTCCTTAGAGATGTTCATGTCGTGGCCTTCGTCTGCCTTTGTGGTAGGTGTTATGATAGGCTCTGGGAAACGCTGGTTCTCCTTCATGCCTTCAGGAAGTTTTACACCACAAAGCTCACGGCAGCCTTCTTTATAGGCACGCCATGCCGAACCTGTGAGGATAGAACGGATAATCATTTCTACACGGAAGCCCTCGCATTTGAGACCTACTGTAACCATAGGGTCGGGAGTAGCAAGTTTCCAGTTAGGACAGATGTCAGCTGTTGCGTCAAGGAATTTTGCAGCAATCTGATTCAATACTTGTCCTTTGAAGGGGATGCCCTTAGGCAGCACAACGTCGAATGCAGAGATTCGGTCGGTTGCAACCATTACGATGACATCATCGTTGATGTCGTACACATCGCGTACCTTGCCATGATACACGCTTTTCTGTCCTTCAAAATGAAAATCAGTTTTTGTAAGTGCTTTCATATTCTTTTGTTATTTGTTTATGAATTCTCTCTTGTTGTTTCTTGGGTTTTTGCAATAGCCTTGTCGTGCGACTCGTAAGCGTTTACGATTCGGGTTACAAGCTTGTGTCTTACTATGTCTTTCTGTCCAAGCGATACAAATCCGATGCCTTCCACATCCTTAAGGATTTCAAGAGATTCGGCAAGTCCGCTTCTCTGTCCTCTTGGAAGGTCTATCTGTGTCATGTCTCCGGTGATAACCATTTTGGTGTTCCATCCCATTCGGGTGAGGAACATTCTGAGTTGTGCCGTCGTTGTGTTCTGCGCCTCGTCAAGAATCACTACCGCATCGCTAAGTGTTCGGCCTCGCATAAAGGCGAGAGGAGCTATCTGTATGATGTTCTTCTCCATCATATCCTGAAGCTTTACGGCTGGCAGCATGTCCTCAAGAGCATCGTATAATGGTTGCAGATACGGGTCGATCTTGTCTTTCATGTCTCCTGGAAGGAAACCAAGCTTCTCGCCTGCCTCGACTGCTGGACGTGAAAGGATAATCTTACGGATGGCTTTCTCCTTCAATGCTCTTACTGCAAGCGCAATGCTTAGATAGGTCTTTCCGGTACCGGCTAGACCTGTAGCAAAAATCATGTCGTTGTTCTCAAAAGCGTCAACAAGTTTCTGTTGGTTCTCGCTCTTGCATTTTATGGGCTTTCCGGAAATGTTGTATACAATGACACCCTTAACACCCTCTTCCTTGGTTTGCCTGCCTTTGATGATGTCAAGAATGTCCTCGTCGTTGATGTTATTGTATTTAAGGACATGGCAGCGCATCTTTTCAACGTTCTCCTCAAATGACGCCATTTCTTCCTCATCACCAAGAACGCGAATAATGTTGTCGCGTGCGACGATTCGCAATTTGGGATACAAAGACTTTATCATCTGCAGATGCGCATTGCCAACCCCGTAGAAAACTACCGGGTCTATATCTTCCAATATGATATGTTTCTCTATCAAAATATATATAGTAACTTTTTGCGTGCAAAGTTAGTGAAAAAATCCGATTAAGCGAAAAGAATGAAAATTTTTAATTGTCATTGTTTTGTATTGTCTTTGAATTGCGCTAACTTTGCATATATTATGACGAAAGTAAGTAAAAAAAGATATTTGCAGTGTTTCGGACTGGTTGTTATAGCTTTGGCAATAGTCCGTGTATCATTTCCACAGGTGGCAGGCGAGGCTATAAAAGGCAATGCCGACACCGTTGCTGTACAGAGCAAAGGTGAGGTTGCGGAAAACCGCGACTCTTTGCAGCTTGTTTGTGATGTGGATGCTGGGGTGAAGGACACTATTGTGAAGCCCTTGGGTAAGCCTTCCCGATTCTTTAATGCAGACGGTACACTGGTTAAGAACCGTATTTATAGTGTGCCGCACTTTGGCAATACGTTTCCCGACCAGAATGACGTGCAGCTGGTTGCGGCAACCAAGCATGGAGTAAGTGCGGTTGTGGATAGGGCTGACGCGGAAAAACGCAAGTCGGAACTTGTATATGTAGGCAGCAGTCCTTTTTATCATGTAGACAAGCTTAAGAGCAGTATTCCCTACTTGGTGCCACGTGCAGCCGTGCTGTTGCAGGACATAGGACGCAACTTCTTTGACAGTTTGCAGACCAAGCAGATTCCTCTACATAAGGTTATTGTTACGTCCGTATTGCGCAGCAAGTCGGATGTGGCTAAGTTGCGCTCGCATAATGGCAATGCAACGGAGAACTCGTGTCATCTCTATGGCACCACGTTCGATATTTGCTACAACCGCTATTGGACCGTGGAAGATCCCGAGGGGGTGGCGCGCCGTAAGGTCCGCAACGACACGCTGAAGTGGGTGTTGAGCGAGGTTCTTAACGATATGCGCAAGAACCAACGCTGCTATATAAAGTATGAGGTTAAGCAAGGATGCTTCCATATCACTGTAAATTAATTCTACAGATCCTTAAGCATCACTTGTCTTTGTTCAGTTAGATATTCGTTTCGGCTTGCAATTATCTTTCTCCATGCGGGGGAGGCAAGCCGTTTCATATCTATATCTAATGTCCACTTGCCGTATGCTTCCATTCGGTCGATGATTGTTCCTACAGAAAGACGGGTGAGACATTCGGCTGGTTGGTAGTGGGTTGTCTCGCCTTTGTCTCCACTTGTTATTTCGGTTAGGATGCGTGTTTGCGACAATTCGTACAACAGCTCGTTGACTATACGTATAGGTATGCCCGTTTGCAGCTTGAGGTCGAGGGCTGAGTAAGGCTTGCCGCCGCTGGCGAAGCGTTTGCATATCTGGCTTGTCAGCACGATGCACAACAGCATCTTGTATCTGTGGCTCAGGTCTTCGGTTTTTGTTCTGAAAGCAAAGTCTTCCATGTTTTGGCTGGCATAACATAGCTCTGCACCGAAAAGACATATCAGCCATGATATCTGCACCCATAACATAAACATAGGCAAAGCCGCAAACGAACCATATATGGCATTGTAGCTGCTTACCCATATCTGCGAGTGGATGTAGAACAACTGCAGGCCTTGCATCGCAAAACCGGCAAGAACACCAGGTACAACGGCACATTCTATCTTTACTTTAGTGTTGGGCATAAACACATACAAGGCTACAAATACCCCCGACATTATAACGTATGGCATTAGTTGTAGGAAGAATTGCATGATAGGTCCCAACAACATGGTGTCTTCTATCTGCTGGAATATAGTGGCGAAGAAGATGCTGATACCGGAAGTTATGACTATAACCAATGGCACAAGGAGGAACATTGATGTGTAGTCGGTTATGGTTCGGAAGACGCTTCGAGGCTTCTTTACCTGCCAAATATAATTGAATGTCTGCTCGATGTTGCTTACCAGCATTATCACGGTGAAGAGCATGAAGACAAGACCTATACCGAGGAACAGGCCACTTTTGGTATGGACAAGGTATGAGTTGACAAAGCCGATGATGGTTTCGGCTGCTTGTGGCTGGCTTGACAACGACTCGCGAAACCATGTTTCGATATACTTGTTGTAGCCAAAGCCTCGTGCTATGGCAAACACCACGGCAAGTATTGGCACTATGGCAAGAAGGGTAGAGTAGGTAAGGGCTGCTGCCGAACTTGTTATGCGCTTGGTGGTTGTGAACTCGACGGCAAGCATAAGCTTCTTTAGGACAGTGTACATAAAGAAGCGTATAGGTGACACTTCGTCATGGCGTATGCTCCAAATGTCGGTAGTCAAGAATCTGTACAGTTTTATGTAAGTTGATTTGATGTTCATTGTTTATATGTGGATTAGTGTTATATGTATGGTTAATCCAGTGTATATGGATTAGTATTCTATGTATGGCTCAATTCGGTTGAGATCGAACTCGGTGAACTCTTTCATCAGCTTAAGCTCCTTAATGTCCTTTATCTCGCCGTGCAAACGACGATAGTCGGTTATGGCACGTGCTTGATAGTAGTTGATGTATGGATGACGCTTTAGTCGTGACAGCGACATCTTGTTGACATTAAGCTTATGGATGTTGTCTTTGTCGATATGTATATACTGTAGGGCTTCCTCGGGGAAGTCTTCAATCTCCAACAGCTGCTGTTTAGACACAAAGCCTCCCAACTGATTGCGGTATCTCATTGTTTGCCGTGCATAGTAAGAGCCTATGCCGGGAATGGTCTTGAGCAGGGTTGTATCCGATGCATTTATATTGATATGTTCTCCCTTCTTTAGTTTTGGAGAGTAAGTGGTGGGCTTCTCTGATTTAGTATCGGCTATTTCTTTTCTCTCATAGTAGTACTTCTTGCCGTAATTGTCGTATCTGTTATGGTTTCTTACTTCTGCGAGCGAAGATGCCGGTTTGTATTCGTCGGATATCTTTATATATGGTGCAAGTCGGTGATATTGACCTGCTGTCAGTCCGTAAACATAGGCAAAATCTTCCTTTGTTCTATATATTCCACCTTTTGCCCGGTATTTGTATATGTTGCGCACTTGCCAAGCTTGCAGACCCAAACGTATCAGTTGGGTGCTGTCTGCAGTGTTGGGGTCGAAGTAGAACAGTTCTTGGTGCGGCTTGGCGGCTTCGCTTGTTTGAGCAGAAGAGTTCTTGCTTGTTATGTTTTGGGATTGTTGTCTTGATGTCGTTTGGGCAGGGATGGGGTTGCTCTCTTTTCCGATAAAGCCCAATGCATATACGGTTATAACTATTAGTACAGCCAATACCAACAACGTCATTATTGCTCTACGGTCAGATTTTGATAGGTAGCCGATTTCTTTCCAGAACATAGATTATTTGATTTAAGTTGTTATTATATATTGCTGATTATTTTAAACTTATGCAAAAATACGACTTCTTTCTTGAACTTACAAGTACTTTGATAAAATAAAAGAAGGGGTAACCGCAATTAGGCAGTTACCCCTTCTTTTATTCAGTACATTCAGAATGTTTATTTTGTTACATTCAGATATTTAATTGCATTTACTTGATCATGTCTACAGAACGCTTAAGGAAAGCGTCAAGGGCTGCACCCTTCAGCATGCCGTTCTGCAACAGTGCAAGGTCGATAAGCTGATGTACAATATTGTTGCCCTTTGCGTAGGTTGTAATGACATCGTTCTTCTTGGTACGCTGTTCCTCGATAGCCTTCTCGGTGTTCTTTACGTCGTCCTTTTCTTCCTGAGTAATCTCCTCGGGCTTCTTGTTGTTCTGTGTCTGATGCAAAGCGGCGAGACGGGCTTCAAGACCCTTTATCTCGCTCTCGATAGGCTTCAACTCTTCGGCGCAAGCTGTCTTTTCGCCTTCAAGAACATTCTTGATGAGGGCATGGTCGCTGTTGAGCACAAGGTTGTAGGCATCTGGCATCTGTGCATAGAAGGCCATACCAGCCTGGAACTTGCTTGCCTCCTTCATACGACGCATATACTCGCTCTGTGTTATAATTACTGGCAAGTTCTGCTCGCCAAGAGCCTGTACGTCTACATAGAACTCTGTCTTGTCGAGTTTAGGCATCTGTGAGCGGAATGTCTGCGAGAGGTTGTCTTGCTCGTCCTTTGGCAGTTCGCTTTCCTTCTTGTCGTCCTTAACGATAAGGCGGTCGACAATGTCGGCGTCTACACGTGTGAAACGAGTCTTCTCAAGTTTGGTCTCAAGCATCTGTACCATAGGTGTGTCGAGCTGTCCGTCAAGTAACAGGACGCTGTATCCCTTAGCCTTGGCAGCCTCAATGTAGCTGTATTCGGCTTCTTTGTCGTTGGCATAGAGGTACACAAGGTTGCCATCCTTGTCGGTCTGGTTGTCCTTTATAAGTGTCTTGTACTCGTCGTATGTGAAGTACTTGCCGTCAACATCCTTCAGAAGAGCAAAGTCCTTGGCGCGATCGTAGAAGTCTTCCTGTGACAACATGCCATAGTTGATGAAGATTTTGAGGTCGTCCCACTTCTCTTCGTATTCCTTACGGTTCTCCTTGAAGATACCTGCCAGGCGGTCGGCAACCTTCTTGGTGATGTACTTGGAAATCTTCTTGACATTTGCATCGCTCTGAAGATAAGAACGGCTAACGTTCAGAGGAATGTCAGGAGAGTCGATTACGCCATGGAGCAATGTAAGGAATTCAGGTACAATGCCTTCTACCTGGTCGGTAACGAACACTTGGTTGCAGTACAACTGAATCTTGTTGCGCTGAAGCTCTATGTTCGACTTGATGCGTGGGAAGTACAGGATACCGGTCAAGTTGAATGGATAGTCAACATTAAGGTGAATCCAGAACAAAGGCTCGTCCTGCATTGGGTACAGTGTGCGATAGAACTCTTTGTAGTCTTCGTCCTTCAGTGTGCTTGGTGCTTTAGTCCAAAGAGGCTCTACATTGTTAATGATGTTGTCTTCTTCGGTTTCAACCTGCTTGCCGTCTTTCCAGTCGGTCTTCTTGCCGAAAGCAACAGGAACAGGCATAAACTTGCAGTACTTGTTGAGCAATTCCTGAATCTTAAGCTTGTCAAGGAATTCCTTGCAGTCGTCATCGATATAGAGAATGATATCAGAACCGCGGTCTGCCTTTTCGGCATCGCTTATTTCAAACTCAGGACTACCGTCGCAACTCCACTTGATAGCCTTAGCTCCTTCTTGGTAGCTACGTGTGATAATCTCCACTTTCTTGCTCACCATGAATGATGAATAGAAGCCAAGTCCGAAATGACCGATGATAGCATTTGCGTTGTCCTTATATTTATCGAGGAAGTCGGTGACGCCAGAGAAAGCAATCTGATTGATGTATTTGTTGATCTCTTCCTCTGTCATACCGATACCGCGGTCGCTGATAGTGAGTGTTCCCTTGTCAGTATCGAGATTTACGCGAACGGTAAGGTCGCCCAATTCGCCCTTGAAGTCACCGCGTTCGGCAAGTGTCTTAACCTTCTGTGTTGCGTCAACAGCGTTTGAAACCATCTCGCGAAGGAAAATCTCGTGGTCTGAATAAAGAAACTTCTTAATTACCGGGAATATATTCTCGGTTGTTACTCCGATATTACCTTTTTGTGCCATAATATGATGTATGTTTTAATTTACGTTATGTTTACATCATACTATACAAATTGTGTGCCAATTTATGGTCAGCAAACAATTTCGTGCAAAACTTCAGATAGAGTGGGGTGGGTGTGTATAATGTCTGCAAGTGCGTCAGTTGTCACACCAGTATTCATCAAAGCGGCAACCTCTTGTATTATATCCGAAGAATGTGCACCAAAGGCATGACATCCGATAATCTTGTTGTCGGCAGTGTCTACCATAAGTTTTATCAAGCCTTCTGTCTCGTCCATAGCGACAGCCTTGCCGTTAGCTCTATAGTATCCTTTCTTGCATATGTATTCCTTATTGTCAGCCTTCAATGTATCCTCACTTGCTCCGACACTTGCTGCCTCTGGATAGGTGAATATAGCCGATGGCATTATGTCAAACTTGATATTGTCTTCGCGTCCAAGGATTTTGTTCACGACGTGCATACCTTGGAAGGTTGCAGCGTGTGCAAGCATGCAACGTCCGTTGACATCGCCTATTGCATATACATTATCTATATTAGTACGGAAGTCGTTGTCTACAGTTATGCCCTTTGGCGAGTGTTCGATGCCTGCATTTTCGAGACCGAGTCCGTCTGTGTTAGGCTTGCGTCCGGTAGCTATAAGGACGGTGTCGGCATTAACCTGTTGTGGCTTGCCCTTCTTCTCATAGTTTACAACGAGCTGCTGCTTGCCGTCTTCGGCTGTTGTAGTGGCTATGCTCTTGACTGCCGATTGCATAGTAAACTCAACTCCTCTTTTGCCGATGGTTTGGCGCAGACGCTTGGCTATATCGCTATCAAGCACAGGAAGACACTCTTTCATGAACTCAATGACCGTAACTTTGCTGCCAAAGCTGTTGAAGATAGAGGCAAATTCCATTCCTATTACACCGGCACCTATGATGCAGAGATTCTCTGGTATGTGGTCGATGTCAAGCAGTTGGGTTGAATCGACAACACCAGGAAGTGTCAGTCCTTCAATAGGGGGACATTTAGAACTTGAACCTGTGGCTATTATAATATTGTCGGCAGTGTATGTTTCGTTGCCAACGGCAATAGTTTTGGCATCTGTAAAATGGGCGAATCCACGAACAAATGTAATGCCTGGCATCTGCATAAGAGTTTCGATACCGCTTCGCAGTTTTTCTACTACTTCGCGCTTGCGTTCGATAACCTTATTGAAGTTTAGTTGAAAGCCACTAACATCGATTCCGAATGTCTCGGCATTTGCCAATGTTTCGATGGCTTCAGCATTTCTGCATAGTGTCTTGGTTGGTATGCAGCCACAGTTAAGACATGTTCCACCTGCCTCATGTGCTTCAATAATAGTCACTGTCAGTCCATTTTTTGCCGCATACTCAGCGGCGCGATATCCGCCAGGGCCAGAACCTATAATAATTAAGTTGGATTTGTTCATTTTAGTAGAGTAATAGGGTTAGGTATATTAGTGTGTTGAGGCTATGGCATAATATGCCATAGCCTCTTTTAAGAATTAAATAGATTTCATTTGTTTCCAAGTCAATATCGGTTGCTTTGCAGCAAGCACATCATCAACACGTCCAGTTGGTGTATTGTGTGGTGCTGTCTTTACAACGTCAGGATTGCTTGCTGCCTCTTCGGCAATTTTGCGCAATGTGCCGATAAAGCTGTCAATGGTTTCTTTGCTTTCGTTCTCCGTTGGCTCTATCATCATTGCCTCGTGGAATAGCAATGGGAAGTAGATTGTTGGAGCATGATAGCCATAGTCGAGCAGACGTTTAGCCACATCCATAGTAGTTACACCTGTCGACTTGTCCTTCAAGCCATTGAATACAAACTCATGCTTGCATACACTGCCAATAGGCAATTCGTAGCAGTCTTTCAACGACTCCTTGATATAGTTGGCATTGAGTGTGGCAAGCGGACCTACAAGCTTGATGTGCTCGTTGCCGAGTGTCAAGATATAGGTGTAAGCTTTAAGCATTACCCCAAAGTTGCCGAAGAACTCGCCCATATGGATGTTGCCCTCGCCATTGGTAACAATATGGTATGTGTCGCCAATCTTTTCTACCTTTGGTACTGGGAGGAACTTTTCCAATCCCTTGCGAACACCTACCGGACCTGAGCCGGGGCCACCACCACCATGAGGTGTTGAGAATGTCTTATGCAGATTGATGTGCATAACGTCAAATCCCATATCTCCAGGACGGCATACACCAAGCATAGGGTTGAGATTGGCGCCATCATAATACATAAGACCTCCACATTCGTGTACAAGTCGTTGTATCTCAGGAATCTCAGGTTCGAATAGTCCGAGTGTGTTAGGGTTGGTCATCATCATAGCTGCAACGGTGTCGTCAAGCAGCCCACGCAAATCGTTTACGTCGACAACACCTTCTGCCGTTGATTTTACTTCGATGATTTCCAGTCCGCAAACTGCAGCAGACGCCGGGTTGGTGCCGTGTGCCGAATCTGGTACAATAACCTTAGTGCGTTTCATATCGCCACGATTTTGGTGGTAGGCACGGATAATCATTAGTCCGGTCAACTCTCCATGTGCGCCGGCAAATGGATTGAGTGTGAATTCTTCCAAACCCGTTATTGCGGCGAGAGCCTTTTGCATGTCATAGTACACCTGCAATGCTCCTTGGCATGTCTCTTCTGGCTGTAGTGGGTGAATGGCTGCAAATTGTGGCATTGCTGCTATCTCCTCATTGATGATAGGGTTGTACTTCATCGTGCAACTGCCTAATGGATAGAAGCCATTGTTTACACCAAAGTTGTTGTTGCTAAGATTGGTGTAATGGCGTACCACGGTGAGTTCGTCACATTCGGGCAACTCTGCATCTGCCTTGCGTCGCATCTCGGCAGGAACTTCGTGGTGTCCAAACTTATTCTTCGGAAGAGAATAACCACATCTGCCAGGACGTGATAACTCAAAAATCAAGTTTCCATAAAGCTGATTGTTCATAGTGTCTCCTCCTTTACAATGTTTACAAGATTGTCAACCTCTTCCTTTGTGCGTTTCTCAGTAACGGCAAACATAATAGTGTTTGCATCAACCTTGATGCCACCCATTATGCCCTTGGCTATGAGATGCTTTTGCAGTGCGTCTGCGTCGCCCTTGTATGTAAGGCAGAACTCGTTAAAGAAAGGCTTGTTGTACTTTTCCTCGAATTTGCCAGTAGCTATCAGTTCGTCATGCAGATAGTGCGCGCCATCGTACGACATCTGTGCTGCCTCCTTTAGACCTTCCTTGCCCATAATAGACATATATATGGTTACAAAGAGAGCCATAAGCGATTCGTTAGAACAGATGTTGGACGTAGCTTTCTGGCGGCGAATGTGCTGCTCGCGTGCCTGGAGAGTGAGTACAAAGACACGTTGGCCTCTATTGTCTACTGTCTTGCCCACAATACGTCCCGGCATCTTGCGCATCAGCTTTTCCTTGCAGCACATATAGCCTACCGAAGGACCGCCGAACGACATCGGGATACCGAGCGATTGGCCATCGCCTACAGCTATATCAGCATCCCATTCGCCTGGAGTTTTAAGCATAGCAAGGTCGGCAGCCACGCTGTTCATAACAAACAGGGCCTTGTTTGCGTGGCAAGAGTCGGCAAAGCCAGAGTAGTCTTCCACAATGCCATAATAGTTAGGCTGTTGTACAATAACTCCTGCTATGCCGCCACGTCCAAGTCGTTCGTCCATGCTCGCCTTGTCGGTTACGCCTTCATTGGCCTTGATCAACTCGATGTTGAAGCCATGAAAATGGGCGTATGTCTTTACAACATTCAGAACCTTAGGGTCTACGGTCTCAGATACAAGCACAGTGTCTGTCTTCTTGGTAGCAGCCATAGCCATTATAGCCGCCTCTGCAGTTGCTGTAGATCCGTCGTACATGGAGGCGTTTGACACATCCATACCAGTAAGTTCGGCCATCATACTCTGATATTCGAAGATGTAGTGGAGTGTTCCCTGTGATATCTCTGCTTGATATGGGGTGTAGCTTGTAAGAAACTCGGAGCGTGATATGATGTTGGGAACTACTGCCGGTGTATAATGGTCGTAGCATCCAGCGCCGGCAAATACAGTGAGTCGAAGATTCTTGTTGCCGAGTTGCTCGAAGAAAGAGCGTATTTCCGACTCGCTCTTCGGGTCGGGTAGGTCGTATTTGCCACGAAAACGGATGCACTCAGGCACGTCTGAATAGAGGTCGTCGAGCGACTCCATTCCCGCCTGAGCGAGCATCTGTTTTATTTCCTCCTCAGTATGAGGGAAAAATTTAAAGTTCATAGTAAAGGTTTTAAGTTTATGATATTGGACATCTGCTTATTCCTTGCAGATTTCCTCATAAGCGGCAGCGTCCATAAGGTTATCAAGTTCGCTCTTGTCAGACAGCTCCACCTTCATAATCCAGTTTTCGAAAGCATCCTCGTTGATAAGCTCAGGCTTATCCTCAAGAGCCTCGTTCACCTCAACAACAGTACCCGATACAGGAGAGATAAGGTCGCTTGCAGCCTTGACACTTTCAACAGCACCGAAGTCTTCGCCTGCCTCTACCTCGTCGTCAACCTCAGGCATGTCTACATATACAACGTTGCCGAGTGCATGTTGAGCATAGTCTGTAATACCTACGTAAGCGAAATCGCCTTCAACCTTTACATATTCGTGTGACTCAGAGTAGTAGAGTCCTTCAATTACTTTTGCCATAGTGTTTTAATTTAGTAGTTATTTATTATTTAGTTATTATTATTTCTTGTAGTGTTTGTCGTAGAAACGTTTCTTGACAACTATTCCAAGGAATGTCTTCTTTCTGATTTGTATCTCAAGCTCTGTACCCAATTTGGCGTATTTGGCATCGATAAGGGCCATACATACCGACTTGTCTGTAGATATTGTATGATAGCCTGTAGTTACTTCGCCAATCTCCTTGCCGTCACCTAAAACCTTGTATCCATGACGAGGGATGGCACGGTCTTGCAGCTCGATACCTACAAGCTTCTTCTCAGGACCATTGGCTTTCTGCTCGGCAAGTGCCTCTTTGCCAATAAACTCTGGCTTGTCGAGCTTGCAGAACATACTCAAGCCTGCCATAACTGGTGTGATGTCCTTTGACAACTCGTCGCCATAAAGAGGCAAACCCACCTCGAAGCGTAATGTGTCGCGGCATCCAAGACCGCATGGTTTGCAACGGCCTGACTCCATAAGCTTATCCCAATTTGTATTGATAAACTTGTGAGAAGCATAAATCTCGAATCCGTCCTCGCCAGTGTAGCCGGTGCGGCTTATAATGATGGTCTCGCCTTCAACGTCAGCAAACTTTGCTGTATAGAATGTCAGTTCTTTGCATCCTATTCCCAATACTTCTTCTACAACCTGCTCGGCTTCCGGACCTTGTACAGCAAGTTGTCCGTAGTCTTCCGAACGATTTGCAAATTCAACGTCAAAACCTTCAAGATGGCTCTTCATCCACTCCACATCCTTATCGATGTTGGCAGCGTTGATAACGAGGAAGAAGTCGTTTTCGCCCATTTTGTATACCAACAGGTCGTCCACGGTGCCACCGTCCTCATAGCACATCATACCATAGAATATCTTGCCAACGGGCGCATCTTTTACGTCGTTGGTGAAGATGTGGTTCACATAGCGCTCGGCATCAGGTCCTTTAACCGTCACTTCACCCATGTGCGACACGTCAAACACACCGCAGTTTTGGCGTACAGCGTTGTGCTCGTCGGTGATGTTGGTGTACTGGATTGGCATAATAAATCCGCCGAAAGGTTGCATTAAGGCTCCGAGAGCCACATGCTTTTCGTAAAGACATGTTTTTTTCTCCATATCAGTAGTATATTTATAGATTTGAGTTTTATAGGCTTATTTTGTCAGCAGTTTAACAAAGTCGTCTTTTTGCAGGTTCAGAATTACGTCGTCAAGCTGTTTTGGCAATGCTCTACTCACTTCTTCGGCTGCAAGCTTTACACCTCGTAGTGGTGTGATTATTTGTTGTCCGATGTCTCCCACGAGGAAGAAGTCGCCTTTGATGTCTATGTCGTGTATCACGTCATTCTTCATTTCCATATTCACAACAATGTCGCCAACCCCTTCAATGCGTCCACTTTGTGTTATATTATAGCGTGGATTGTTGCCGTAGACAAACTCGGGTGTAAGATATTCTTCTTCTATTTCGGCTATCTTCTTTATGTCGTCTTCGTCGAGTGTGATCTCTTCGTTGCACAGGTTGTCTTTGGCAAACTTCTTGAACTCTTCTATGTCGAGATTTATATGATCCTTCAGTAGGGTGATGTGCTGGCGTACACTCTTGATGCCTTTCGAAACAAGCTTGCTGTCCGAAGGTGTTATTGCTCCCACCATATTCTGCATATCGGTGTCGTACAGCATTGTGCCGTGTACAATACTATGCCCAGGAACATGATAGAAGGCATTGCCTGACACCTTCTTGTCGCCAATCATTATATCGTTGCGTCCGCTTGTTGTGGCGTCGATGCCAAGCTTTCGTAGCATAGTTGCTACCATATTCATATATTTATTGAATGTGAGGCTGACATTCTCGTCTATTGTTATGTACGAGAACATAATGTTGTTCATGTCTGCATACACACAGCCACCGCCACTTTTGCGTCTGAATGTATTGATGTTGTGCTGTCGGCAGTATTCTAAATTCACCTCGTTTTGTATCAGCTGGTTTCGCCCGAATATTACTGTTGGTGTTACTTGCCACATAAAGAAGTATTCGTTGCCTTTCATATGGCGTGCTATATACTCTTCTGTAGCAAGGTAGAAGGTTAGTCTTCTTTCACGGTTGTCGTTGGGCAAGGTTACATATATCATAGATTCCGGTTTTAAAGTATCGTATGCAAACTTACACATTTTTATTCATTCGCAAGTGTTTTTAGTCGTGTTTTTTCGAGGGTTAAGGATTTTTGACATGATAAGAGCCAAGAGTAGGGTGTTGCTGTTGTCGCATCATGCTCTTGGCTCTGTTATTTATGGATATTTTATCCGTCTATTTCTGATAGTTCGAGCCATCTCATCTCTTTCTCTTCGAGAGCGTCCTTTATTTCGGGCAGTCGTTTGCTCTTCTCCGTAAGCTCGTCTATAGAGAGTGTGCCGCTGCACAGAGCCTCTTCTATCTCTTTCTTTTCTTGCTCGAGTTTGGCGATGTCTTTGTCTAATTGTTCAAACTCGCACTTCTCCTTGTATGTCTTCTTTCTGCGCTGTTCGCCAACAAACTCGCGTTTCTCCTTTTTGTCGGTATCTGCGGTTTTCTTGTCGTTCTGTGCTTCCTTTGGCTTAAGCGATTCCCATTCGCGGTATTGAGTATAGTTGCCAGGGAAGTCTTTTATTACACCTTCGCCGTTGAACACAAGCAGATGGTCTACAATCTTGTCCATGAAGAAGCGGTCGTGCGATACGATAATGACGCATCCCGGATAGTCTTGCAGATACTCTTCAAGCACCTCAAGTGTCTGGATATCGAGGTCGTTGGTAGGCTCGTCAAGCACAAGGAAGTTTGGGTTGCGCATCAATACCGTGCAAAGGTAAAGCTTGCGCTGTTCGCCTCCCGATAGTTTGTATACGTAGTCGTACTGCTGCTCGGGTGTGAAGAGGAAGTGTTGCAGCAGTTGTCCGGCTGTGATATGCTGTCCTCCGCCGTAGTCGATGTATTCGGCAATGTCGGATATGACGTCTATTACGCGCTGCTGCTCATTAAACTTCATACCGTCCTGCGAGAAGTAGCCGAAGCGTACCGTGTCGCCGATATCGAATCGGCCGCTGTCGGGTTGTACCTCTCCAAGCAGCATCTTGATAAAGGTCGACTTGCCTGTGCCGTTGTTGCCTACAATTCCCATCTTCTCAAAGCGCTGGAAATTGTAGTAGAAGTCTTTCAGGATAATCTTGTCATCAAAGGCTTTTGACACATACTGACATTCGAATATCTTAGAGCCGATGTACACGTTCTTCGATTTCAGTCGCATCTGTCGTTCCTCGATACGCTGTCGTGCCTTGCTCTCAAGGTCGTAGAAAGCCTCTTCTCTGTAGCGTGCCTTGTGTCCGCGTGCCTGCGGTTGGCGGCGCATCCATTCAAGTTCTCGTCTATACAGGTTGTTGGCACGTGCTATCTCGGCACGTGTGGCATCAATGCGCTCTTGGCGTTTCTCCATATAGTAGCGGAAGTTGCCGTGGTAGGTATATATGGAGTGGTTGTCCAGTTCGAGTATGATGTTGCACACACGGTCGAGGAAGTAGCGGTCGTGTGTCACCATAAGCAGCGTTTTGTTGCCACGCGTCAGATATCCCTCAAGCCATTCAATCATCTGTAGGTCGAGGTGGTTGGTAGGTTCGTCAAGGATAAGCAGGTCGGGCTCGGTTATCAGTACGTTTGCCAGAGCCACTCGTTTCTGCTGTCCGCCGCTAAGTTGGCCTACAGGCTGGTTAAGGTCGGTTATGCGCAACTGCGTCAACACTTGTTTTGCCTTGAGCACCTTATCCGGGTCGCCGTTGTGGTTGAAGCAAGCGTCAAGCACCGACTCCTCCGGGTCGAACTTAGGCTGCTGCTCAAGGAAGCCCACCTTTATATCGCGGCGGAATATGATGCTTCCGCTGTCGACGCTTTCCTTACCAGAGAGTAGCGACAGTAGGGTAGACTTGCCAGTTCCGTTCTTTGCTATAAGTCCGACGTGCTGTCCTTCGCCTATGGAGAAAGATATGGCCTCAAACAGGACGTGTGCGCCGAAACGTTTAGAGACGTTTTGTACGTCGAGTAATGGAGTCATCTTTTTATTCCTGTTCTATGTCCTTCAGTATGTTTTCTATATAGTCGAGCACCTCGTCGCGCCCGGTCTTTTTCTCCGAGCTTGTGATGAAGTAGGGTGGCAGTTCCTCCCATTGCTCCTTTAGCGTGTTCATCCATTTGGCTGCATTCTGCTTGGCACGTACCGGTCCCAACTTGTCGGCTTTGGTGAAAATGATGGAGAATGGCACCTGACTTTCGCCCAGCCAATTGATAAAGTCGGTATCAATCTTCATCGGATCGTGGCGTATGTCTATAAGCACAAAGGTGTTGACAAGCTGCTTGCGCTGCAGAATATACGATGTAATCATCTGGTCGAGCTTCTTCTGTACAGTCTTGGAGCGCTTGGCAAATCCGTATCCAGGGAGGTCTACAAGATACCACTCGTTGTTTATAATGAAGTGGTTTATAAGCAGAGTCTTACCAGGTGTAGCCGATGTTTTTGCCAGACCTTTGTGATTGCAAAGCATATTGATAAGACTCGACTTGCCCACATTGGAGCGGCCGATGAATGCAAACTCGTGCTTGGTGTCCTTTGGACACTGGCTTACAGTTGCCGATGATATTGTGAATTCTGCTTTTGTTATGTTCATATATATCTTGGTGGATTTTCTAAATGATATGTATAATAAATATGTCTAACCAATTATTGTGTACAAAATTACAAAAAAATAATTAGAAAACAGCTTGTCCTTGCCCAACCACTACAAACAAATGATGATTTTTATGCTATAGAGCCTGGTTTTCTTGCGCAAGTGGAGAAATAAGAGTATCTTTGCAGAAGATTACACACTAATATTAATTTATTTAAAAAGCTACAAATTTTATGGTTCTTAAAAATTTGCAAAGTGATTTCAAAGGTTCTAATTGGAAGCGCGAAATCGATGTGCGTGATTTTATCCAAGCTAACTACGAAGCATACAATGGCGACGAGAGCTTTCTCGTAGGTCCTACCGAGCGCACCCTTCATCTGTGGGATGTTCTCTCAAAGATGTTTGAGGTAGAGCGCGAAAAGGGTGTCTATGATGCCGAGACAAAGATGCCTCAGAGCATTGACACGTATGGAGCTGGATATATAGATAAGGACAGCGAGGTTATTGTCGGCTTGCAGACCGACGCGCCATTGAAGCGTGGCATATTTCCGAAGGGTGGTATACGTATGGTAGAGAAGGCTCTTAAGTCGTATGGCTATGAGCTCGATCCTGCTACAAAGACTATCTTCACCAAGTATCGCAAGACCCACAACGATGGCGTTTTCTCGGCTTATAACGATGACATCAAGGCTGCACGTCATGCCCACATCATCACTGGTCTGCCTGACGCTTACGGCCGTGGTCGTATCATCGGCGACTATCGTCGTATCGCGCTTTATGGTACAGCCAACCTTATAGAGGAGAAGAAGCGTTTTTTCAAGCGCATCGACATACAGGAGTTTACCGAGGAGATAGTACGTCAGCGCGAGGAAATCTCTGAGCAGATACAGGCTCTCAAGCAGTTTGAGCGCATGTGTGCAGCTTATGGCTTCGACGTCACTCATCCGGCTACCAACGCTCGTGAGGCTGTTCAGTGGACTTACTTCGGCTATCTTGGAGCTGTTAAGGATCAGGACGGTGCCGCTATGTCGCTTGGCCGTGTTTGTGCGTTCCTCGACATCTACATCCAGCGCGACCTGAAGAATGGTACCCTTACAGAGGAAGAGGCACAGGAGCTTATCGACCAGATGATTATGAAGCTGCGTATCGTTCGCTTCCTCCGCACTCCCGAGTACAACGACCTCTTCTCTGGCGACCCAATCTGGGCTACAGCCTCTATCGGCGGTATGGGCATTGACGGCCGTTCGATGGTTACAAAGACCGACTACCGTTTCCTCCATACTCTCTACAACATGGGTCCTTCGCCAGAGCCTAACCTTACAGTGCTTTGGAGCGAGCGTCTGCCGGAGTCTTGGAAGAAGTATTGCGCAAAGGTGAGCATCGACACAAGCGCCATCCAGTACGAGAACGACGACCTTATGCGTGCCGACCTCGGCGACGACTATGGCATTGCATGCTGTGTATCGCCAATGAAGATAGGCAAGCAGATGCAGTTCTTCGGCGCCCGTGCCAACCTTGCAAAGTGTATGCTCTACGCTATCAACGGTGGACGCGACGAGATGTCTGGCGAGCAGATTGGCCCACGCTTTGCTCCTATCACAGGCGACTACCTCAGCTACGAGGAGTTTATGCCTAAGTTTGAGCAGATGATGCGCTGGCTTGCCAAGACATACGTCAACGCTCTGAAGATTATCCACTACATGCACGACAAGTACGACTACGAGGCATTCGAGATGTCATTGCACGATGGCGATGTAGAGCGTACACGCGCTACAGGTATCGCAGGCCTGTCTATCGTAGCCGACTCTATTGCTGCCATGCAGCACTGCAAGATTCGCATCGTTCGCGACGAGTCGGGCTTGGCTGTCGACTATAAGATAGAGGAGGGCGAGTATACTCCGTTCGGCAACAACTGCGACGAGACCGACGCTATTGCTGTTGACATTACAGAGAAGTTTATGGAGTATCTGCGTCAGCACCGCACCTACCGCGACGCTGTTCCTACACAGAGCTTGCTCACCATCACATCTAACGTAGTGTATGGCCGCAACACAGGTGCTACACCTGACGGTCGTGAGAAGGGTGTTCCGTTTGCTCCGGGTGCCAACCCAATGAACGCACGCGACATCAAGGGTGCTGTTGCTGCTCTTGCTTCGGTTGCCAAGCTTCCGTTCCAGCACTCACGCGACGGTATCTCTTATACCTTCGCTATCTCGCCTTCGGCTCTTGGAAAGACCAAGGATATGCAGTCGGCCAATCTCGTGTCGTTGCTCGACGGCTACTTCACACCTACTGGTGGACAGCACATCAACGTCAACGTGTTCGACCGCAACCTGCTTCTTGATGCTATGGAGCATCCAGAGAAGTATCCGCAGCTCACTATCCGTGTCAGCGGTTACGCCGTGAACTTCGTCAAGCTTACACGCGAACAGCAGCTCGACGTATTGTCGCGTACAATCAACCAGGGTATGTAATACTCTCAAATCAGATAACAATAAAGCCCACAGGTCGCAAGACTTGTGGGCTTTAAACATAAAAATTAGTCGTCCATCAGTTTGCGATAGCGTCCCTTCTTGATGTCCTCGTTGCCAAGGCGGCGAGCCTTGTTAATCTCATAGTCAGAGTAGCTGCCCTCGAAGAAGAACACCTCGCCATTGCCTTCGAATGCAAGGATGTGGGTACAGATACGGTCGAGGAACCAACGGTCGTGGCTGATAACCACAGCACAGCCTGCAAATCCCTCAAGACCTTCCTCCAACGCGCGCAATGTGTTTACGTCGATGTCGTTGGTAGGCTCGTCGAGCAACAGCACGTTGCCTTCCTGCTTAAGGGCAAGAGCCAACTGCAAGCGGTTGCGCTCGCCACCCGACAGGGTCTCGCAGAGCTTCGACTGGTCGGTACCGGCAAAGTTGAAGCGTGAGATGTAAGCACGTGCGTTGACGTCGCGTCCACCCATACGTATGGTCTCGTTGCCCTGAGAGATGGTCTCGTAAACCGACTTCTTCGGGTCGATGTCCTTATGCTGCTGGTCGACGTATGCAAGCTTTACTGTCTCGCCCACCTCGAATGTGCCGCCGTCGGCTTGCTCAAGACCCATAATCATGCGGAATAGGGTAGTCTTACCAGCGCCGTTAGGACCAATAACGCCTACGATGCCGTTAGGCGGAAGCATAAAGTTGAGGTCGTTGAAGAGCACCTTGTCGCCAAACGCCTTCTTTACGTGTTGTGCCTCGATAACCTTGTTGCCCAGACGCGGACCGTTAGGGATAAATATCTCAAGCTTCTCCTCGCGCTCTTTCTGTTCTTGACCAAGCATCTGCTCGTATGCGTTAAGACGCGCCTTACCCTTTGCCTGGCGTGCCTTAGGAGCCATGTGTGCCCATTCGAGCTCGCGCTCAAGAGCCTTGCGGCGCTTCGAAGCCTGCTTCTCCTCCTGCATCATGCGTGTGGTCTTCTGCTCAAGCCAAGAAGAATAGTTGCCATGCCAAGGAATACCCTCGCCACGGTCAAGCTCCAATATCCACTCGCTAACGTCGTCGAGGAAGTAGCGGTCGTGTGTTACGGCTATAACGGTGCCCTCATATTGCTGCAGGTGCTGCTCAAGCCAGTCGATGCTCTCGGCATCGAGGTGGTTGGTAGGCTCGTCGAGCAGCAACACGTCTGGTTTCTGAAGCAGCAGGCGGCACAGAGCCACACGGCGGCGCTCGCCACCTGATAGGTGAGTTACGGGCAGGTCGCCATTAGGGCAGCGCAATGCAGCCATGGCACGGTCGAGTTTAGAGTCCATATTCCAGGCGTCGGTGGCATCGATAATGTCCTGCACCTCCGACTGGCGCTGCATAAGCTTGTCCATCTTGTCGGGGTCGCCATAATACTCCTCAAGACCGAATTTCTCGTTAATCTCTTCGTATTCTTTCAGTGCGTCGTATGCCTGCTGTACGCCTTCCATTACATTCTCCTTAACTGTCTTCGATTCGTCAAGGGGAGGGTCCTGAGGCAGATATCCCACACTGTAGCCCGGGCTCCAAACCACCTCGCCCTGAGTGGGCTGGTCTATTCCGGCTATGATTTTCATCAATGTCGACTTACCGGCACCATTCAATCCGATGATACCAATCTTTGCGCCATAGAAGAAGGACAGATATATATCCTTTAATATCTGTTTGCGGTTTTGTGGGATGATTTTAGACACACCCACCATCGAGAAGATAATCTTCTTGTCGTCTACTGTTGCCATTTTTGAAATTTTAGGTTGGTATTTTGTTTTAACTTAATTTGCTTCTTATATCTTTAGCACTCTTCTATATAGCCTTTCGTAAACATGTCGTACGACAATGCCTCAAGCTCCTTAAGAGTCATGCGCTCTATGGCATGGTTTATCTTGCGTATTAGTTCTTCACGCCTATAGTCGCTGTCGTCGTTAAGACGGTTAGAATGAAAGTTGCTCATATATGGATAAAATGTTTATGCAAATTTACAAAATAAAAATCAAGAAAGCGTGCAAACACTTGCATATTGTTGTTTTTGTAGCTAACTTTGTGCAAAAACAGATGATTGGACGTATACATTCTTTTGAGTCGTTCGGCACGGTTGACGGGCCGGGTGTACGTTTTGTAGTGTTTATGCAAGGTTGTCCGTTGCGCTGCCAGTTTTGCCACAACCCCGACACCTGGGACCTTAATGCCAAGTGTCAGTACGAGTTTACGCCGCAGCAGTTGCGTGATGAGGTGGTGCGCTATCGCTCGTTTATAAAAAGTGGTGGTGTGACGGTATCGGGTGGCGAGCCTTTGATGCAAGCCGATTTTGTGGCAGAATTCTTCCGCCTCTGCCATGAGGAGGGGTTGCACACAGCTCTCGACACAAGTGGGGTATACACCTCGGAGCGTATACAGAAGGTGCTCGACAACACCGACCTTGTACTTCTTGACATTAAGACTATGGACCCCGAGCTTTATCCACGCCTTACTGGGGTTAGTCAGACCAACAACCTTAAGTTTCTCGACATTCTTGAGCAACGCCACATCCCAGCCTGGATTAGGCACGTCGTTGTGCCAGGTTTAACCGATAACGACGAGTGGCTCGACCGCTTGGGCAAGCATGTCGCACAATACACGTGTGTAGAGCGAATGGAGATATTGCCTTACCACACCCTTGGCGAGTACAAGTACGAGAAGCTCGGGCTGCAATACAAGCTTGACGGTGTGCCGCCGCTTGCCGCCGATAGGACTGCCGAGATAAGAAAACGTCTCTCTGTATACAAGCCTTGTCAGTAAAGACAATAAAAAAAGGATGCAAATATCATAGATACTTGCATCCTTTTATATTTTATGAATAAGTGCTACTTAATTATTCGCCCTTCTCCATCTTAGCCTTCAATGCAGCGAGAGTATCGAGGTCGCCAAGAGTTGTAGTAGCTGCTACGTTGTTGATAGCAGGAGCTGCCTCCTTCTTAGCTGTGTGCTTGCGAGCTGGCTTAACCTCATCCTTAGCAGCCTCGAATGTGCGGCTGTGTGAAAGGATGATACGTTTTGTCTCCTTAACAAACTCGATAACCTTGAACTCGAGCTCCTCACCAAGCTGTGCCTGTGTGCCATCCTCCTTAACGA